>Ga0153944_1000191_pt1 | contig 26005 bp, 32 predicted proteins | sample TSNJ028MetaG_FD_104703 | JGI IMG/M metagenome (GOLD analysis project Ga0153944, IMG submission 104703) | Attine ant fungus gardens microbial communities from New Jersey, USA - TSNJ028 MetaG | ecosystem: Host-associated > Fungi > Mycelium > Unclassified | place: USA: New Jersey, Wharton State... | reverse complement strand
AGGGCGGGAGGAGTTTTTGGGAATCTGAAATGGTGTTCATTGACCACTACGACTAATGACGGTCATTAGCCCTGGAATCCCCTGTATGTTGTCCATGGCAACTGGATGGGGTGTATCGCGACAATTGGCCGATACGGCAAATGCAGTGTAATGCACCTGAAGGAAAAGGAACTTTGTAAGCCATGGAGAGAGAAGACAAGAGGAGGAAACGCACGGAAATTTTGTACTGTCCCCTTGGTCTATTTTTCGGCTGGTTGATGACATATGACCACCTACAGAGTCATATTTCAGTGTGAGGACGATTGTCAACTGAGACAGAAACGTCGAGTTGAAGAAAATAAAAAGAGCCTCACCGTTCGTCAACAAGCGTGTTCGCGCCCAACATGTTTGCCTGTTCAACCAGAAAACTTCTTGTCACTCGTAAAAGCCGAACGGCATCAACACCTCCGTTTCCAGCGCAGATATAGGTATCTTTATGCGCTACGGCGGTTCGTGTGATCGATTCCTTGCTATTGTGGAAAGTAGCTTGTTGAGCTCGAGGGTGGGTGAGGGGTTCGAGTCCGGAATCACAGAGAATAGTGTAGGGTTGTTTGGATTGACGCTGAAGGTGGCGCATTTTGATGAAAATCTTGGCAATGGCGCCCACAGAGAGACGTGCCGAGCTGTCAGAAAAATTATTGCTGCTGGCTAGTGGTGATGATGGGATGGGGGCTTTTGAGCTGGTGGAACTTTGTGAAGTAACACGAACACGACTGAGAATGGACATTATATTTGTTGAGAGGGTGTTGGTGATAAGGAAAATCGGGGAGGAAGAATGAAGGAGCGAGAGCTGATGAAGAAATAGGGGAATTATTTATTATTGTAAGGTTATTGTAATGGGAAAAAGAGATTAGCCATTTCTAGCTCCTCGGCGGACTTTGAAATTCGACTTTCGGGATCTCGTCTTCGGAAGTAGTGACTCGCTCAGTATTTGTGTCTTGATGCTCTTGGCAGAATGCAGACGCTTCTGCTAGAGTTGTTTGACGATATCAGCCTCGTATCTTGGAGACGATCGCTGTACGCTTTGACGGAGCTCGCTAGTAGGAGACTGGTTGACTCATTGATCTTCTTTTTGATCATGAGTACTAGTCATCATATCTTTACCCTCCATGTCATCCACATGACCTTCCTATGATGATACTCTTTCCTTGCCCTGTTTCCACCTTCGTTGAGTTTTCCAGAGTTTAATTGATGAACCCCATTTGATGCTGACCTAGTCTCTTTCTCATCATGAAAAGGCCGCTGAAAGGGCCGCTCACTTGATTGCTATATAAAGATGATTTTAACGCTCTCTGGGCTATCACTTGCAACCAAGCCGTGGAGATCATCTCTATTCTTATCTTGTGATGCTATGTTACGTCCACACACACGACTGCCCGACCAGCGTTGTGAGAAGGCAGGCCAGGTCGGAATTGATACTTGGTATCAATCGACTTGTGCTATATTCGAAGTAGTCAGTCGCTCTCTGACCTCAATGAGGTCATAGATACGCAGTCAGTTGATTCTATGACTGCCCAATCAGGTGGATGATATTATCATAGTTCTTCAATTGTTCTTGATTCAGGATTGCGGTCTCCTTGCCCCATGCTTCTGGTGTAAAATCTACCCACTGCAGTGATCAATATGTATTTCAATTGTAGCATCGAAAATCAATAGTATTCTGAGCTACATAGATAAAATCACTATTTTCAAGCTGGCGAAGTGGCACACAGCATTGTTCAGAAGAAATACTTTTTTTCTGAGTTCATATGTTCACTGGAATATACCAGCTTAAGTTGCAGCAACACTATACAGGAAAATAGAATCCACTGTCCAAAAGGGGCATCTAAGTATGGTCTGTACCTCAAGAACTGAGAACCAAAAATTCTGAGTTTAGGCTATATGATAAGCTTTCATCATTCTAATCCCCTGTCCAGTTGTATGGCAAGATAAAAATACTGTCAAGATCAACAGCACTTATTCCCAGTGGTTTGATAACTAGGAGTGTGTTATTCTATGTATTTGATATACCATCATCACTTATGGCTAAATGCCACCTCTTTATATGATGTCAAGTGCCGAGGTTAATATTTCTACAAAGTGGGTATAGTGGGTATTTACAGGCTCATGCTTACCGCCGCGGCCGTGCCATCAAATTTGCCCTGCGCCACTAGCCTACGCTCTGGTCATTCACGTGCTTGCTGTCAAGTCCCGAAGGCCGTAGTAGTCGTTTCATTCATTAGCGTGAATTCCAGACTTCATTTTCATAGTAGTCAAATTTAGATCTCTGTCGAGGTGTGTGCATGCTGTCATGTAGCGTTTCCTTTGTGTATTGCTATTGGCTTCTACCGGGATACACTGACCCACTTCAAAAATACCTGATACAAGCTGCGATATCAGGTTTTCAGTCTTGCGTCTCTCAAGACGGTACAACAGGACGTCATGCTAACAAGAAGATGCCTCAGACTTCCAAGTTAACTTTATTATTGGAACAGGCAAACACAAGTTTGTCCTTTTTGTTTGATAGTGAAAGCAATTCAGCACGCACCTCCAATAGAGACTTATTTTGAGAGAAATCACCCTCTATCAGTGCACTAGTCACTGATGTCTCTCTTGGACAGAATTTCTGACCTTTTGCTCCTGGGCGCAGCTATATACTGAGCTTCTGAGTATCTGGAGTGCCTGAGACTCGTCAAGAGGGGAGATAACACGTAAAGTGCTAACCATCAATTTGGGATAGTAAAGGAAGCGGTAGCCAAAAGTCATAGCGATCGGGGCGGATTGTCCACCGACTTACAGCCGCCGAGCTTTGCTTCTTGAAACCCGGCTAAGACAAACCCGGCTCTAGAGCTTTGAGATAAAGTATGGGGATGAAGTAAGTGCGACGTAAGTTGGCCATTCTATAGGACCAAGGACGCTATATAGCTCTGATGTTGGTGACGTCCAATTGATCTCTCTTTAATGCCCTTTCTGGTTTACATCTTATTTATCAATGCAGCAGCAGTTTTTGCTGCCAGACCGACCCGTACTGTAGACCTTGGCTATGCACGTTATGAGGGTTTCTTGAACACCGACAGTGGAAACATAAACTTTCTGGGTATCCGTTATGCGGCAGCTCCGACCGGTAAGGCTTGTGATCTCAATCTGTGTTTCATTATTATTGAGGTGTCGTTCAGGCACCCTTCGCTGGAGGGAGCCTCAAACTCCCTCACCCACACCTGGCGTTCTTTCAGCGAAGAAACTTCCCAATAGATGTTGGCAGTCGTTGTATGAGGACTTTGGTGTCCCTTACACTCCTCCTGAGGATCAAAAATTCGACGTAACGGACGAGCGTCAGGACGTCATGTCTCCGCTCAGCACAGATATCATACGCAGCAGCCGTCAAGAAGCTCTTTATGAGATTCCACCACGATCCGAGGACTGTCTTTTTCTCAAGTAGGTGTTAATGTTTGGAACGTCGGCTTCCTGGGCTCTAACGATCACGTCACCGGTAGCGTTGCAACGCCTGCCAATGGAAACGGAAGCCTTCCAGTTATTGTCTGGATTCATGGGTTCGTGTATTGTTCTCAGTCCTATGTTTTCTGATATCAAGTTTAATTTTCAGGGGAGCGTACCTATTCGGAGGCGCTTATCAGTTCAACGGAGAAGACCTGGTTCGTCATTCAGGAAGTAACGCAGTTGTTGTCGTCCTCCAATGGCGCATGGGCGTTTTTGGTTTCCTTTCGGGTTCCAAGGTGCGCGATGGCGGTGTTCTTAATGCGGGTCTTCGTGGGTAGAGTTTCAGAAGCCGGATGGATCCACCTGATCATACAAAGCTAGTCGATCAACAGTTTGCCCTCGAATGGATCCAAAACCACGTAGGTGCCGTTCCAGTTCAGTCAGCATCCTAAAGACTCATGCAGATTTCCCTAGATTCACAAATTTGGAGGAGACCCTTCGAAAGTGACTCTGTGGGGAGAGTCGTGTGGTCGGTTGTGTTATTTTGTCTTCTCTACCATCTGTTTATCTTTATTTGATTGAGGTGCTGGTTCTGTGATTCAACACCTCGTAGCGAACGATGGAAACACGCAGCCCAAGCTTTTCCGTGCGGGGATCGTCAGTTCATCCTATCTTCCGCCTCAATACACGTACAACCACAGTATCATCGAGGTAAGGCTCTATCCGAATAGACTTGTCAATCTTGTGGACGTGTTACACTAGGAAGTTTTTGAATGGGTTGCTGAAGAGGCGGGGTGTGTATGATTTCGTCTTACAAAGAACACTGAGAGAATATGTACTTGTTTATGCAGTTGTACTTCCGCTCCGGACACGTTGACCTGCCTACGTCAAGCAGATGTCAATGTCCTCCATCAAAGCACAGTGGATATCACTTTTGGCCGGCGTCATGGACACGCTACCTTCATTCCCGTCGTAGACGGTACATTCATTACCGACCGCTCGACTGTACTTCTGAACAAGGGAAAACTCAACACTGTGTGTACTGTTATTCCTATTGACTTGATCCATTGATTCCAGGATTCTGTCTAGGATAAAATCTTAGTGGTCGTTAACCGGAATGAATCAGCGCGTCCAAACCTCGTCGATCCCAAAGCTACATATGTAGTTCCAAAGTACATCGCGGACTTGTGGCCAGAGCTTACACCAGAGCAGATTGAACAAGCTTCGGTCCTTTATAAAGACTTGGGATCTCCACTTGAGCAGACTATTGCCATCAACAGTGAATGTGAGTGAAGTCTGTCAAATTGCAGAGGACTGTTTTAATGAGCATTTGCGTAGCAATTTTTGTCTGCCCCTCCTACTACTTGATCCGAGCTCTTAAAGGCAAAGCATGGATGGTAATGCAAGATTTTCAGGCATTTGCTGATGCTTGTTCTTATCCTGGATATAGGGTCTACTTGCTGTCCCTCCCGCATATCACCTGGACGATTTTGCCTACTATTTTGACTCGTGCGCACTCTGCTTATATCCAGCATGCGTTCTTGAACTTATACTACCTCAGCTCACCCATTTTAGTCAACACCTCCGAACCCTTCACCGACCCTGTGTTCAAAATCAACTTCGCTGAATCGTACCTGAACTTTGCTCTTTCTCTTGACCCTAATGTCAAGTGGGATCCTATAAACACCCTACCTCAATGGCCCAAGTGGAATGAAACGTATCATCAGGAGATGGTTTTCAATAAGACTGAGACCGATCAACCTTCGTTCAAGGTCCTGTCAACTCCTGATGAGCTCATCACCCGTTGCAAGTAAGTTCCGCTAAATTTCTCAAGATCGTATTCCAATGCTGAGATCTCTGAAAGTTTCTGGGCAAGCATCACCGCGAACACCTGGCAATAGACAGCTGTTATCACTAACCACCCAAAATACAATCATGTCTTAAGAGAACTGTTTTACCATACACACAAGGTGATTGTGATATAAGATTGAACCAATAGAAAAGGAAAATGTAGAGAATCAGCTTCAAGATCGTAGCATAGTAGTTGGCAGAAGGCTTGAGTTTTGACAGTGTGTGGGCTATGAAAGAGGTCTAAAATCGATTTGGGAAAGCGATGGAGCATAACAATTACAGAGCCAACCATAGTGGCATTTGCTTCACATTGAAAATGGGCGATAGTGCAATTGATAACAGTCTTCATATTTGTATTCACATATTAATTCATTTCTGAAACATGACCTCTTTCTTATTACAGATACAATTATTGAAACACTATCAAAATTTTCAGTCTCTTCCAGTATTGCCTTGAAACAATCCCATTTTTCAAAAGAAAATCAGTTGAGTCTGAAAAAAATTAAGAGTGTTAATTACCAGCACCCTGTTGATATAGTCTCAAAGATCCTGCGACATTTTCTTTCAAAATTCTTTGAAGATGAGCCAGGCACATCCTCTAAGTAGCAAAGTTTGCACTGGTGGGGCAAATCAGGGTACACGAAGAGAAAGCCGAGGACAGGACTACCTCAGATGATGGATTAAACAGAATTAGTCGGTCTTCTTAGGTACAATATCCCAAATTTGCTCTCTAATAACCCAAGGTCCATCATACCACATCCTCTTCTCAAACACAAGGTACTGCACCACGTGACGTATCTTCGCTGGAACCCGTCCAACCCGTCCATTCACGCAAACAGAGCCTTCCGCTGGTTCGTGGAGAGGGTTACCTTCGCGATCATAGATCTCGAGGCTCTGAAATTCTGATTTAAGAGATGATACAAGTGAGAAAAATCCTTTTGCACCTGTTCAGTGTCGAATTTAACTAGAGCGTGTACCATTAAACGGTTCCCAAACTTGGGCGCTTCGGAAGCTAGATATCCATCTGTGGAGCGTAGAGAGACAACTTGAGTCGGGTTTATTTCTCGGTGCAAACGCCAGAAATAGGAACAGTCGACTTTGTGCTTCTTCTGGGCGGCCAAGGTCTCAGAGGCGAAAGAGTCTGTTGTCAGTCGCTTGATTTCTTTCAAGTTATTCCTAAGATAGACCAAACGCATCACACCGATAACATGTTTTGTTATAGAAATTGATACACACTTGGCAATAGCAGTACATAGATCTTTGTAAATTTCCAAGCACATCTGTCGAGTTGGAGCAAGCCAGCTCGTTGGTCTTGTTGACGTGGTACCAAAGACGCGTAATGGCCATAGGAAGAACTTTCTGGAGAAACTATCACTGCGAGTGTTGACACCTGGCAAAGCATTTTCCTTCGCGAGGGCTACCAAACTAATCATGTTCTTCACATCATTCTGACGATTTTTCCAGAATTGGTACCAAATTGTTTTGAGGCCATTCGATCGAAGTCGCGGATTGACGATGGTACATGGGATCATAACATCTTTTCTTGGTGAACCGACAGGTGTGTGACTGACCATGAATGCAAAAGAGGTGAACGTACCTAATGATTGTACTTTCTGGCCCCAAATATCTGTAGTTGGAATAAGTGAAGCATATCTTTGAAAGGCTTCGAGGTCTCGTATTTCATCTTGAAGAGCAGCCTCCGTTCCTTTTTCTAGATTTGAATCGCCCTTTCCGACAGTTCCTCTACCAGAGATGTCTGAGCGTTTTGCGGATTGCGAATTGAATCTTTTTGAAGCGGGATCGCCTGCATGCCTTGGGTTGGAGGTAGGGGACAAGCGTTTCGATGATGTGGTTTTCTTTGCGGTAGCCGGTGGCCAATTTTGGTTAATCGTTTCACCGACCACAGATGTATACAACCGTCGGGTGGTAACGCCTGCAGCAGAAAAGATAGCTGAACGGGTAAGGGAGACGAGGTATGTTCTCATTGGAAAAGAAAATGTCATCGGCCGAGGTTTAGGTAAATGTTTGTTGATATTTGTCAACGACATCCGTTTTGCCGAATACTGTCGTAAACGTTTTGCTTCTTGTCCACTACTTTCATCATGCCTGTGCGTAGTGTTTTTTTCTCCTCATAGCTCATTGACTGATTTCCTTTTATAACAGCGTCAATCCCGTTCTCGCACTGCTGCTCCTCGTGCTGCTCCTGCTCCTGCGCCTGCACAAACTCGTAGTGCTTCCACAGCTGCCGCACCTCCAAACAGTTACTCCCACACACCCGCCCCTGCACCTCCTGCGGCTGCCACTACCTCAGCTAGCTCGTCTAGCCAGCCTGGTCTCCTTTCACAAATGGCTGCTACTGCCGGTTCCGTCGCGGTTGGTTCTACCATTGGTCATGGCATTTCCAGCATGCTCTTTGGCGGGGGAGGACAGGCTGCTCCAGCTCAGGAGGCCCCTGCTTCTGCACCACCTGTCCAACACCAACAAGCACGTGGTATTAGCTGCGAGGTTCAGGCCAAAGGTGAGTTCATTATACTTGGCTATGTCTTTCAACTGATGAGTTTTCGGACCTGCAGAATTCACCGATTGTCTTGGCAAGGCCGATTATCCTTCGTGCACATGGTACCTTGAGCAGCTTAAGGCTGTAGGTATTTAGCCAATTCCTCTCTTGATGTTGCTAATTACTTTGTCAAGTGCCAAGCCGCTGCTGCCCCGTATTAAAGCATCCAATATTTGGTGTCCTATCTCTTCAATAGCATCTCCATAGATGGCGGCAGAAAGATACTGGATTACCTAGCCACATGTCTGGTATTTGATATACAATATATACAACACCTCCCCTTGGGCGATGTTTGAAGTTAAATTCTGAGATGTCCTAGGCATGTACAGTATAATACAGGTGTTTTGAGAGGCCATTGAAAAATGCACCCCAATGAATATATAATTTCTCTGATTTCATACGTATTTATTTGAACAAGCCAAACCATTTTGTGGCAGCACTATCACAATCATACTCGTGCAGCACAGCTGTAATCCTTGCCATAAAAATTTGGATAGAGATATGATTGATTACACTCAACCAATATGATATATATATGGTTATGAAAAATGTGGGTGATGCTATTTTAAGGATCTAGCTCAATTTATGACCTTGCAAATGGCGCGGGGGGAAGACTACGCCAAGCTGAACTTTAAATGTATAAAATGTATACTAATCGAAGAATGCGGGTAGTTTGAGTTCAACAGCCAACACTACGACCTAATCCAACAATCAGGTCCTAGCCAGTCCTCAAGCTTCCAAATAATCAAGCCTTTTACTTTTGCAGTGAGTTCTCTTGAGCCTTTCTTTTGCCTCAGCCTCAGCCTCAACCTCAGTCTCAGCCTCAAACATAAGATCCCAGCCGAGTCCCTGAGTCTTGAGGAAAAATATTGCCAGAGGCCCTTCATGTTCGGTATCTTGATGATGTCTGCAGGATCCTGGTAAATCTATATTGTTCTTCATGCACTATCTGCTAAGTGTGCCTTCCACAGAGCACCAATGTCCAAAAAAATAGAACTACTCCAGAGAAGCAATGAGAGAAAGAGAGGATACAGCCAGGAAGAGAGCAATAAGTTAAAAAAACAGAATTGAACATACAATGAGGTATTCTAATCGGACAAACACGCAAGGCGAGGCACAAGTCTACACACTGAGTTTGAACTCTGAGATTTTACCCTCGTAAAGTTCCTCAGCGGATCAAAAAAGTCTGTAATATCGAGACGGCACAAAATACTCCACATGCGAAGAAGCCGAGAGGGTACCCAGCGGGATTATCCAGGATACTGAGAGCCCAAATCTGTCACATCCCATGAGTGAATGAGGGATTGGGATTCGTTTCATCTGAGAAAACGTACATAGCCACCCAAGCTCGGGCCTATACATCGCGCCAGACTGACAATGCTCTGAGCCACGCCATTTGCGTATCCTACCGCATTCGGAGGAGTCACTTCAAAGGATTTAAGTGCATTTTCACTTCGAAAACCCACAAGACTCTTACTGTAGTTTAATAAAATCGAGATAGCAGTATAGCAAAAGGTGGATCCGCAGTATCGCAGGGCCCTGAATTCCGTGATCAGAAGGTGATGATAGCGATAGTAGTGTAATCACTGTTCACTTACGTGCTAAGAACTAGTGCTGTTGGCTCAAGTTAGGACAACAAACATCGGAAAAACCAGCAAGAACTTGCCCGTCATGAGGATGAAATTACCGTCGTTCGACGGACTCGCAAAGACACGGTATAGAACAACAGAAAGGTAGGATGGGACAAAGAGGACAGATCCAACGCGATACATGGCGAGATGAGAGAACCGTCCACGAGGGGGTCTTCATTTGAATCAGTAACAATCACAACAGCGCGTGCTCAGCCTTACCCAAGATTACTAGGTAAAGAAAGATATAATAAGTAAACTTGCGTTCCAAACTAACTATGAAACTAAACTCACGGATAGAGGTAAAACTGGTAAGCAATCTGAGCAAGGCACATCAGAGCAACTGTAGAGCAATGCACCCGAGCAGGTAAATCATGAGTAATGGGCAGGCTTATGACGTACTCAGTTGTGCAAAATGCCCTGCGTTGAGGTTTAAACCTCCAGCCGGGTAGTCCCTGAACGAAGTGAGATTCACAGTCTTGCCATTGCGATAAGACATACGTTACTAAGTAGGACATGAATATTTGATCGTGGGTGGTTGTGTGCAGGGCGAGCATCCCGTACTGGATGATCACAGCGATCGGAAGGAGGGAAGTTAAGGACGGCAGTTTCTCCATCAGAGCCTCAGCATCAACCTGAGTGCCAGAAAGAACACCTTCCCCCTCGGCAGTTGAAGCTTCATCGTTACTTAATCCAAGCCGTTGAACATCAAGAAAGGCTGGTGGAGTTTTGACTCCTGGATGGGAAAATATACTTGGAACGGTGCTAGACAGACGGCGAGAAGATGCGAGTCCCGAAATCGAGGTTGTAAGAGCCCGTGAGATGGACCTTTGATGAGGAGAAGTGAGATGGGAAGAAATGTGAGAAGAAGGTGCACCAGCGAAGCTAGGGCGGTGTGACGAGCGTCGTGTCGGAGAGATGTTTTGTGCTATACGTGATTGAGAAAATCGCCGACCTCGAACTGTCGAAGTTGGTGTGGTGTCTTCTTCATTGATCAAAGGATCTCCGAGATCGAAAGAATCAGCGGAGCCAGTTGAGTCCATTCCTTCATCCTCGTCTGTTTCAAAAGGATCCTCGTTGTCAACATTCATAGCTGCAGCAACCCACAGATCTGCAATATTCGTTACGGCATTTTCATTCGCCATCAACAGTCTTTGTGCAAAATTGAGATCTGAGCCATCACTCAATGTTGTAGAGTCAAGGCCACTGGTTCGCCCCCGCGGAAACGAGCTCGCGAAGCTGGATTTTCTCGCTGTGATGGTAGGAGCATTGCTAGAAAGTCTACGACGATGGTCACTACCATAACCGTATGCGGACCCATTAATACGACTTGACCGTGGAAAAAATTGTGAGCGGTCAAGTTGTGGCTGTGGCGAGCCCATGGGAACAGTAGGTTGCATGGTCGGCGATAACAGTTGAACACGAGGAGCTCGTGAGGCAAAATAGACGGAAAGTCTCTGAGAGACTCTTTGCATGAAGGGAAGAGGCTCTGATCGCTCGAGGATTGGACTTGGAGGGTTGGACTCTTCTTCAGGAATAGTAGGATGAATATTGAGTTTCTCAGTAGAAAGTCGGATCGTCCCCTCTCTAGGTCCTCCGTCACGATCAAGGAAAAGGCCAAGAAGACCGCCTATGCCGGGGTAAGCATCATCAAGGTCAAAATTCAGACTGCATACCCAATAACATTATCAGAGCGGCGATTGCACAGGGAAGAAGGTAAGGGTAAGTTGTAAAAACTGAAGCGTCACCAAACACATCGGGCCATTTTGTAGCGGGCCGCTCGACTAGCGCGGGGTATTTAGCACGTCGAGATGGAACAAAGCTTTGAACATACATGAACCACCAATGACAGCCCCTGCAACACCACCGAAACCCCAGCAGAATCTAGTGCAATGAGATAGGTGGGTACATGGGAAGAAAACAATAACGTACCCGAGGATAGCATACGCCCTTCCCTCGTTGGTGGCATCCGTGACAAAGGCGACTGATCCACGCGCCACACCAACAGCTCCGGCAAAAACGCCCTGTGCGAGTCGTATAGCGATCGCTTGTTGCAGTGTTGTTGATGTCCCAAAAATGAAACAGGTGGCTGCACTACCTAATAGTGACAGTACAAGCACCACACGTCGACCATGCTTTTCGGCGACAGTAGCCTATGAACAAAGTATATGCAGCATTATGGCAGAGATAGGAGGAAATTGTCCTTACCCACAATAATGAAGTAAGAAATTGAGTCAGGAAGAACATCGATACTATATAGATAGTAAGCTTTGAAGTTGATCTGAATATAGAAGAAACTTCTGACCCAGAATGCCAGTCCAAAATGCGGCCTCTGAGTCATCAGACATCCCACCGAAACCTGTTACATTATGAGAAAAAAATCCAAACGCCGACGCTTGGCCTACCTTTCACCATGAACAGTAAGAAAGGGGTGGAGACATTAGCGGACAGGAACTCTCCAAGCATGGTCTAGATATTGATGAGTAGATCATAACGGAGGCGTACAAATGTAATCCGTACAATAGAGAGCACAATCATTGAGAGGATAGGTAGAGGCGTTGCATATACTTCCCCGGAAGACTGCATGACTGTTGGCACAGGAGGGCGGCCCACAGTACCTGGGGATGACGCCGAACTGCCCACGTCACCATCTCTGAGCCTGGATCGCAAAGAGCCATTCAAACTACCAAAGGATATACGTCCTAACATCCTACGAGCAAGGTTCGACTCGCTGGTGCTCGAGTTCTCCAGAGGGTCACTAGCCGGGTCCTGTATGCCGAAGGTGCGCACGGACCCAGACGGCTGGCGAATGCCAGGACTAACCATGAATGAAGCACGAGTAGACGACACAGTCAGAAGAAGCGGTGATGTGTTCGGTACCAATTGTATGTGCCTGCTTGACCCGATTAGGTCTTGTTGTCCGTCTGCTTATCATCTTTTCCAGACACAACTATCAGGCAATTGCGCCACTGGTTCCAACTACTCGCACAGAGGGGCATACTCTACATCAAATCTGGCCCAGTATCGGGTGTCTATCTGCTCCGAGTCATATATATCAATTTCAAATTACCTCCAGCTTCACCGGACTGAAAGCGTTCGATTGACTTTGCCAAGCCTGTCACTAGATCACCACCTTCAAAAAATTTTTCGACATGCAGTTGGAGTAAGGTATATGTACGACACAGGCCTGTATTCAGAGAAGCCCAAATCCCACTGAATTCCTTACAACCCGATGAAAGATATCTGTATACCTTTTCCTCGTTGGAGTCCGCCACCACCCACCGCCACATTCATCTTTTTCCTATCGACCACTCTCAGTCTACAGCCTATCCCGACGCATCAAAGAAAACATTTCTAGGTTTACGCATTGCTGATCTTATCTCGGCTACATCCGAACCGTATGGCTATCCGGTGATTTATAAGTCTTTTCACCCTTTTGTATATGGTTTCTTTCTACATATGGGCTGTTTGACTAGTACGAATGGAAGTCGAGCGGCCTGATTCTCACAAACTCCGGCCGCGCTACCTTGATTCAGGAACCTGAAACGCGAGGTTCAATACAAAAGTAAACCTCATGGATCAACTCGATTATTTATTTATGATCACCGTTCCCAGAAGCACTAGACCGATCCCACAATAGAGACAATAAAAAGGTATACGGACCGCGATCGAGCACCGTGTAATAAATTGATGAATTCTTTTTTAAAAAAAAGACAAAAAGGTCAAAGATAGAATGCCTAATCATACCGAGCAATGCTGCACATGCACCTTACTGGATCTCCCAAGCCACATTTGGATCGCATCATAGGCACATATTATTCTAAAGCATCTATCGACAATCTCGGATCTAGCCTGCGTGATGTTCACTAAGAGGCTTGACTCATGTGCAATCTACAGATCCGTATGCATGTCTTCTCTCTCGGCTGAGTGAAATGGCTTGAAGTCTTTTTCCACGACCTTACTGAATTCATTAGACAGAATCAGTATTGCAATCTGAACCGATCTCATGTGTTCCTATAAAACGTGTTTTGGCTCTCCATCTGTCCCAACCTCCTTCCTCCTCTTTCTGGCTTTCGCCTACCAACACCAAATACACCAAATACCTTCTTTTATCCTTTGTCCCAACTTGCGTCATCCATGCTACCCGCAGCTGACACGACGTCACCTAAGTCATTCATTCTTCCTGACCTGGCCTCTCATTGTGATATCAAGTTGCGGGTTAACCGCCATCGAAAACAAATCACTGTTGAGACAAAAAAGTGGCTCTTCCACGGCGATAGCCTCATAGGAGCCAAATGTGTCGCCTATCATGGACTCAACGCTGGCTTGCTGACAGCCATGACCTATCCCGATGCTGCATGCCCTCAACTGAGGGTGTGCAACGACTTCCTCACCTTCCTGTTCCATCTTGACAATCTTTCGGACGATATGGATGACCGCAGAACACGCAGCATCGGAGGTGTCGTTCTTAACTCACTCTATCACCCTTACACATATCAATCCAATATTCGTATCGGAAGGATGACTAGACAGTATGGGTTATCTGATCACTCAGTGTCACTAATTTGATTTGACTTTCTGTCAGCCTCTTTAAACGTATCATCCAAACATCATCTCCTGGAATGCAGCAGCGCTTCATTGAGACAATGGATTTCTTCTTTCAAAGTGTAACTCAACAAGCTTTGGATCGCGCCACTGGAGTAATACCCGATCTAAAGTCATATATTGCTCTACGACGAGATACTTCCGGATGTAAACCGTGCTGGGCTTTGATTGAGTGTAAGCCATGCCCTAAAGCTTCAAAGTTACAATGACAGCAATATTGACCTCTTTGACAGATGCCAACAATCTCAAAATACCCGACGAAGTCATGAGTCATCCCAGCATTCTTGCTCTGGGAGAGGCCACTAATGACCTCGTCACATGGTCGAACGTAAGTTGTCTAGCCTTAGTGGCGGACATTTTATGTTAACAAGCCTCTGTCATTTAGGATATCTTTTCATACAACGTGGAACAGTCTAAGGGTGACACACATAACATGATTCCTGTCGTGATGAACGAGAGAGGCCTTGACCTTCAAGCAGCTGTTGATTTCGTAGGAGAAATGTGCAAGTCTGCCATTGATCGATTCAAGACAGAAAGGGCCAATTTGCCATCCTGGGGACTTAAAATTGATCGCCAGGTCATCATATACGTACAAGGGTTGGCTGATTGGATTGTTGGTTCCTTGCATTGGTCCTTCGAGTCCACACGGTACTTCGGCATTCATGGACACAAGATTAAGAAAACCAGGGTTGTTGAGCTGCTTCCTTTGCGTCCAGAGGCCGAGGTGAGTATTTTTGGAACATAAGACCTTGAATTCAATATTGACCCCTGTTCAGGCAAGAGCGATGTCCATTTCATCTCGACCTTCTCGAATCCGAATGTCAGCTTCTGTCTCGAGCTTCAGCATCCAGACCCCCAATGAGTCAGAACCCCAAACTCCTTCCGACATCCATCCTTCCACAACTACTTCCAAATCCTATCCGGACGAGGTTATCTCACATTCACCCGTCCCCGCTATCGACTCCACCATCGATATTATCGTCAGCCCTGCTAGCAACCCACATACTCAGGTTCCTGATTGTATTTCACAGGGATTACTATCTAGGATAGTGATTTCGAGATCAGCAACTGCCTCGATAACTGGAGTATCAGCCCAGTCTCGTCCTCTGGAAGGTTTTTCGCCTGTTACCGGCTCTTTCGGGGATCAGCATTCAGCGAAAAATGTCTTCGCTCAGCCATTCGGCCTCTATTCGCTAACCTTGTGGGCCTTTTACATTCTAGTCTATCAACCTGTGCTCATACTCATGAGCATTTTCAAAAACCATGATGTGCACCCACGTCCTTCCTGTCATTACAAGTACATGTGATTGCCTTCTCTTCGCACTGGATTGCGCTGGATACTACATACTAGTCACTATCCTATATTCCCTCGTTACATATCATGCTTTATACACTCTTTGGTGATTTATGCTAGCTATTCTCGTTCTCATGCTCCCCCCTTTTTTCACATTTTCGTCTCCTCGTCCTTCTTCGTTCTCCTGCCTGAACGTATGGATTATATAGAGTAGTCCCGTTTGACAGATGCAGCTAAGCTGCAATTGTTGTCGATATGAACTTTCTTTGTTCACTTTTAAACTAAAATATAGGAGTATGTAAAATTATATTTAAATCCGTTTGCTTGTTGTGACTACGGCTGACTCTAGCTATCATCATGGTCAACTAGCTTTCTCAAGGATTAAGGATCATGGCCAGATACTGATCCACCTCTGCTGGGTTCAGATAGAAGAAGGGGGGGGGGCCGGAAACTCGTTGCAAACGCGCAACGAGTCTCGTCTTGATTATCTCTATCTATCTATATCTAAAAACCTAAGTCATTTTTAGTGTGGCGCTCGATATTCCAAAACCCTCATAGTACATCAACTACTTTCAAGATCTAGTTCATCCGACAATCTTCCTGTACGCTATCATTCTAGATTGATAGGCTGATCTGAATGTCATCTGCACTTGGACAGGAATGGACTTGTGATACTGTCTCTTTTTATCTTACTTTGATCTACCAACATTGACCTTCCTTGGTGCATAAAGCTTTATTTGGAGGGGAAGTAAGATGAAAAAAAAGAATGGTTTGTGTCAATCTTATATTGTGTGGTGTTTAAGTGATGGTTAGATAGTTATGCTATGTAATCTAGTACCAACTTAAAGTTGAATTGAGAAAGAAAAAAGGGAAAGGACGAGCGAAAACTCGTTGCAAACGTGCGACTAGTCTCGTTTTAGCCACTTGTATCTATCTCTACCATCCTAAAAATTGATCATCAGGAGATGATTAGTGTTTTTTTTTCAAAAAGAAACTATCGATTTATTACACGGGTCGCGTAGGCAGACCGTATCTTTTTTTAGTGTGGTGCTCGATATTCCACTTGGTGGACCAAGAATTTCATAGAGCTTATAGATTATCAGGTGTCAGAAAATCCCAATTTGTGACCGTGACAAATCCCCCAGACATGGGCCTTCAACGCAAGAGACCTCGAATCGAATGCAATGCAGAGGAGTTACCCTGGAAGAAAATTCGAAGACCTTTCGAAGCCGGATTAGGAGGCGACGATGGCATTCTTGAATTGGAAGAAGTTGAGGGAGTCGAAGTTATATATACAACGACTGATGAGGGCAAAGTAGCAAAATTTTGTGTAAGCTCGCCCTTTGCAGACAGCCACGATCAACCTTTTGATCGTGCAACTGGCAGGTCGTCGAAGAAAAAGGCCCAGTGCAAACGCTGCCAGAATCAGGAGGCCCTGAGGATGATATCCAAGAGATTGATCCTCTGGAGACAATAACGTTCAATTGTAAGGATGATTTGTTCCAGCTCTGCACCCTGCTCACCGCTGTTCTAGCGGCGCTTTTGCCGGAATGGACTTCATATTCGCTGCATCCAAAGCTATTACATGTCTTGCACAAGAAGTGCTTCACCGCACCGACACCTATCCAGGCTGCTGTTCTCCCTCTCGCCTCGAAGAATCGTGATATCATTGGTGTTGCACAAACAGTTCGTTTTATTAGTATTTTGGGCATAGATATCTCACTTTCCTCAGGGCTCAGGAAAAACACTAGCATATGGCTTACCTATCCTTAATCAATTGCTCTCACAGCCTCGACCTCATCCTCGCAGACGACGGCCCGTTCAAGTCCTTATACTTGTTCCCACCCGTGAACTTGCCCTGCAGGTCTCATCTCACCTGAATGAGTGCCTGAACTCTCTAGACGAAGACGATGCGGCTTCACAAAACAACCAGAAAACTAAACCAGGAAAAAAGAAGACAAAGGGTGAGAGCGAAGGCAAAGAAGAGATCAGACCCATCCCTCCCAAAAAACCTCCACCTCATGTCAGTGTTGCTGCGGTTGTTGGAGGTATGTCCAGCCAAAAACAGCATCGCATATTGGATCGGGGGGTAGATGTCCTTGTCGCTACCCCTGGACGTCTATGGGACATAATACAAGATGTAGGAACTACTCTCTTGGTCGGTCTCTTAAATCTTACTTTTGCTTCCTCGTTCTTCCTAGGATGAAAATTTGACCAAAGACATGAAGAATCTTCGATTTATTGTACTTGACGAAGCAGATCGAATGATTGAGTCTGGACACTTCAATGAATTGGAGAATATACTTCGTCTGACTCTACGTGAAAACCCGTGAGTCTTTCGCCCTACCAAGATAAGTCTTGTCTTGTTCACTTGATTCCGTCAAGAGACGACGAAATACCGATAGATCATCCTTCGATGACTGGTGATACTTATTACGATGATCGGAATCCTGGTGCCTCTAGTAGCTTGCAGACATTCGTGCTTTCAGCTACGCTGAGTAAAGGCCTTCAGCGTAATCTCAAAAAGCGGACGTGGCCCAAGTCAAACAAGAAGCGAAGGAACAAAGATGACAACTCTAGCAGCACTCTTGGTATCGCATTTCCACTGTTTGTCTGTCAATCTAAAGTGATGAATATTGCAGATGACCTTCTACTACGTCTGGACTTCCGAGATCCTGAACCGAGCATCATAGATTTGAGCCCCCAGGGCAATGTCGTGCCCACACTCCAGGAGGCCAAGATTGAATGTTTGGCCAATCACAAGGTGATTCTCGTACTAACCGGCACCGAGATGAAGTATTCACCCATTCATTCTCCAGGATGTCTATCTATACTACTTCCTTCTCCGGCATCCCGGTCGTTCACTCGTCTTTTTGTCGTCTGTAGACGGTATTCGACGCCTCATGCCTCTTCTCGAACGTCTCGCTATTAAAGTGTTTACCCTACACTCCCAACTAGAACAACGACAAAGGCTGAAGAACCTTGACCGGTTTGTCATTCGTCAAGATTCATGCTCATCGTAAATTAACTTCTGCAGTTTCAAGACAATATCCAATGCTGTTCTCCTAGCAACAGATATTGCAGCCCGAGGCCTCGACATTCCGGCCGTCGACCATGTCATACACTTCCAGATACCGCGCACAGCAGACGCGTATATTCACCGCAGCGGACGCACAGCCCGTGCAGAGAACAAGGGTTTCAGTATGCTTATGATAGGACCAGATGAACGCAGGATTGTTCGAGCCCTTATGGCGAGTCTCGCACGAGGTGGGCCTCACCAACTCGTCTATTTCCCGGCTCTAATTCCTGGTGGTACTTTCAGATGAAAACGAGATAGCTGAGTTTTCGGTCGAGCTCAGTGTATTAGATCAATTAAAAGTACGAGTTCAACTGGCCCGTCAGATTGAACAGAATCAACACAAGATGAAGAAAGCGAAATTTGAGAAAAATTGGATGAAAGAAACTGCGGAGGCGCTGGGCGTGGACCTGGACTCAGACTACATGAGGTTTGTCTAGCGAATAATATCCTAGTGTTTGTTCCTCAGACGTTCTTCCAGTGACTCAGATCTTCAAAATCAAACCAACCGACGGCGTCAAATCAATGATGCAGGAGTTCAAATTTTCGAAAACCAGCTCAAACAAATGCTAGCCCGACCGCTGGTCGCACATGGTATTTCGACAAGATACATCACTTCCGGGAGCCGGCCTATCGCAGCTGATCTCCTAGCTGGAGAGAGTAAGTACCAGAATTCGAACTCTTTCCTTCAATTGCTCAAATTACATCTTCAGCTCATGAGACTTTGCTTGGGTTGACGAAGGCCGAGGCTGGAAGTGATGTAGCCCTGAAGAAAGGCAGAAAATGCAAAAACAAGCAAAAAGGGAGTGCTGTTTCCGTAGCTGACTGAGGAAGGGAATGACGACGAAAACGGCCTTGTATGCCTGTCAAGTGCTGTCTATAGGTCTACCCGACTCACATGTTGATGACCGAGCAGGGGTCTGAAGATCAACCAGACGCTGACTCTGACCGAAGTGTATCTCTCTTCCTAACTCTCGTAGTGCGTTTTTGTAAGCTGCATATCTAACATTTGATTATTTATGGGAAAAATGAATCGAGGCTTGATAGAACAGACTCATCTGTCTTCAACGGCCGAGGGTCTCTGCTCATTATGATATCTCTTCCATCACCATAGTGCCTGTTTGGACGCGATAGACGAGCGGGGAGATTTGCGAATCAATATATGACGACCCACCGTCAGGCATGAAGGGACTATAATCGGATATGATCATACAGTGAGCGACGGCTTCTGCGTCAGTCATGGGCCTATGGTCAAAGAAAATATTGTCGTGCATGAAATTGAATTTGGTCAAATTTCCAATGGTGCTGCCATTGTATAGGGATCATTCATTGCCTAGAGAGCCAGTGAGTTTCCTCCTTGGTATCATTCCCTGGTCGAGACCAACACATTACTCTTAGCGCACACTGTGATGAGTTGTCCTTACGACGATAGAAGTCGTGGCAGCTCTCGTGGACAGACAATCGAGAACAATGTGTCCTTTGTCAATATCTTTTTGTAAGAATTCGTCTTAAACACATGATAGCAAAAGACCCAAAAGATCGCAAGCGTTCTATACTTGTCGGAAGTTGTTGTTTGCCTTTGTGTTGTATGTCGACAGAGAAAGAGACACGCAACTATATACCTATCAATTTCTTGGACTTCAAGTAAGCGTTGACTTGGCTCTCCCTTACAATGCCCAATGTCTTCGAATGGGGGGCACACCTATCTCCAGTTTGTAGACACTCCGGCTGCTCCTTGTCGACCCTTGTCGACCCCTCTGATTATATCTTATACAAAGATTTGACAGAGATTGGATGACTCAGGGGTATCAGCCAGCTGGAATTTGGGGCTGTTAGCTATAGATTACTTGTTTTTCAAGCATCTCTGTGTCAGAACCTCAATATTAATTTCTTCATACTGCCACTTTTATTGGACCTCACATCCTAGTAAGCAAAGCGCTTCAGATGGTCTCAGAAAGATACTGCGCCTCATACCAAATTTCTTACTGCCGGTCAAGGGTGAATCAAAGGCTTAATGTAAATCCTTTGTAGGAGCAGTTTGATACGATATTGCAGATTGCGTATACTGGCAACTGTAGAAGTCTGGGACTTGGGTGTTGTGATTGACAGCACAGAAGCAGAAGCAACTCCTCACGTCTTGAGGATCCGTAACGAGCGAGATCACGACGAGCCGATAGCGACTTCCTTGCAATCCGCCAACAGTCTGAAGATAATGGGCAAATAGAGTGTATAATCAACGCTATGGATACATTATTTAGATGTCAATTAGACCGCTAAAAAACTAGAAATGCTCTTCCAACTCACTGGTGTCCACCTGCCTGTTCTCAAACACCCCGATCGTATCTCCTCAACAACAGTCTCTCAACCCATCCACCTTTCGGGAACTCCTTGTCCCACTGATTATGCAGATGCACCGCAAACACTTTCTGTAGCACTTGATCCAAACCTCCGCCCTCTGCCACAGTCAATCCTTTAGTCCAAATTCCATCACCACGATCAGGCTCGAACGGATCAGGAAGTCGATTGTCCAACCGACACGACCGACCGTCGTTGAAGCAGAACGGCAAGATTTTGAATGGTGGTATTGAGTTTGCGACGAGACGTCTCCAAAGCTTCAGGTACAATGTTGAACCCCAGTCAGTTGAGCCCGGTTTTGGAGGTGTAGATGTAGCCATTATATGAAAGGCTTCACAAAGATACGGAGAGTGTCTCCAAAAGCGTAAAAGTGCGCCATTAAAAGCTAGATATGATTTATCTGTCCAATGCGATTAATATGCACATACTGAAAGAGACAACGGGGCAACCGCATACCGTAGCAGTCCCATTGAGTTACGAATTCATGCTCTAACAAAGGTTCCAAATCCCTTGTCAAAAGTGAATCCATATCTATCCACACACCACCATAATTCCACAGCAACAACAACCGCAAAAGATCCCCATCCAACCAAGCCTTTTTATCATTCATCTTTAGTCTGCTGCTGCCATCTAACGGCGTCCCAGTAGCCAGCGTCGGAATATCCACGACTCTCAGTGCAAATGATTCAGGATATTTCTTCAAATACCTTTTCAGAATTTCATTCTCTCCTAGATCACCATTCGACCACAATATGAGCTTTGTCGAATCCAAATCCTGGGTTGCAAAAAAGCTTTTCACCATCCACTCCTGACGAGGTCCAAACGGCGCAAGATCGACACGCCAATACGTATGGAAAATCGTTCTCTCTTCTTCTGTCTTTGCCGATGATGATGATGATGATGATGATGATGATGATGACGACGACGACGATTGTATTGTCCCGGCAAAATCATAACAATCCAACCCAAATTTCAACGGCACACCCGCCTGCACCTCCACGTTCTTTGGTCCATATACATACTCCGACACATTATACCTCGAACTCACTCGGTCCGGATTGAAACACCCTCCTAGAGGCTCCAAGTTCTTGACCTCCTGCTTGACCCATTTTCTCGAATAAAATGCTAGTTCGAGATGAGGCTCAAAAACTATGAAACCCCCAAGCAAGACCAAGATACATAGTGGTATGATATACCTGGCTGACCAAAAGATAAACGTAAGAATTGAACGAGGCCCTGAAAATAGACCTCGACGTGTCGTTTGTTGTCGTTTAAATGGTGAACCTGGGCGCGCCCTGTTGGTAGTAAGAGAATCACAACGGGAAAAGCGAGAGACAAAAGAGGATCCATTAGTCAGTAATGTGTTTCCTCGAATTCGAGAGCGGGGCGAGACAAGCGGTGAGGATGAATGAGAAGAAGCATACATGGGTAGCTGGCCATAGTCAGACGGCATGAATATTTGATGATCAGCGTGTTCAAATGTTAAAATATGTGGAGCGGGCAAACAAAGTTATGGACCGGAGGTGATGACGGTAATAACGAAGATCAAGTGGACAACATCATATTAGTTCTATTGACCCAACTAATACAACTGGCCCACAACAACAGCACCACCGTCACTAGAAACCAACCGAAGAATATCTTCAATCACATCACCGACAAAACCACACTCAACACCACTAACAAAATCAAACCACACCCAAACTGACAACGTAAAAGGAAGGACAGACAAGGTCAGGTAGGTACGCACAACTACGTTATTCATGCATGAGTGATAAACTGATATACTTATCTCGGAAGCTTGTGTGCAGGGATGGCTGACAGTCAGAGATAAACATGGAAAAACACACACGATGGACTAGGGGAGGGAGAGGAGACCATTGATACAGATTCATCGTGACTTCAGTTTGCTTGAGACATGGAGAAGACGAAAAGAGAGGGAAGAAAGATTGAGGCTGGATGCTGAGGGTTGAGAGTGGAGGAAACCCAAAACTAAGGTATTGGATATCATGGTCATCGTTCACTCGCATGGAGGAAGCCGTTATTGAAAGGAGAATTATGTCTGAAATGAGCGGTGCATCTGGAGATTGGAAGGAAGGTGGGGTCAAATGCTAGGTGCGGGGGAAAAAGAGCGCATCGGAAGAATACAATATTTGGTCAGTCTAGAGGGTCATAAAAGCCAATCATCCACAAGAAAAGAATCGTGGGCAATATGAAGGACATAGTGCTGCCTTCTCGCCTCTATTTCACCGACCAACAGGCACACCACCACGGTATGCAGGATGATCCCGGATTGGCTGGCCTTGCTGTGGAGGCAACCCCCCATTCAGCCTCACGGGTGCTTGGCTACTGTAAACGGGCTGTTGCGGTTGGGTTGGGTGCTGAGACAGTTGAGAGATCGGAGGCCCAGTCCTTTGAGCTTGAGCAGGGACAGGAGCAGGAGCAGGCAGGAGTGCGGGAGCGGTTTGCCTCTGTTGTTGTTGAGGCTGAGGTTTTGGATGCCGATCGTCGGCAGTATTGGCAGTACTAGGGGCCACATAAAGCCCTCGATCAATGATTTGCGGGATAGGTTGTATTTCCGTCCCAAGCTCTTGTTCAATCTTATACAAATTAAATCGGTCTTCATATGTTACCAAGTTGATCGCAAGACCGAGATGACCGAACCGTCCAGAACGGCCAATACGATGCAAATATGTTTCGCTATTTTTCGGGAAATCGAAGTTGATAACGACATTCACAGCTTGGATATCGATACCACGCGTGAGAAGGTCAGAGCAAACGAGATTACGAGAGACACCATTACGGAAGTCGTGAAAAACACGATTACGATGGGATTGAAGCATTTTAGCATGAGAATAGAAGCACGAGTAGCCGAGCTCGGTGACCTTTTTGGCTAGAAGTTCGACTCGATTGGTAGAGTTGCAAAAAATAATGGACTGATTGATTTGAAGCTGGACAAAAATTGTGTTTGTATCTATTAGCTCATGATCATGGCATAGCCAACGCACCTTGGAGAAGAGTGTGTTGAGACAATGGACTTTTTGTCGCTCCTCGACATAAGCATAATACTGAGTAACACCACGAAGGGTAAGTTCATCCATGAGATTGATCTCATGTGGTGAGCGCATGTGTTTGTCCTAGCAACTATCAGCATAGGCAGATATGTCATAGGAAAATTGCCCACTTTAAAATCCTTGACAATCATTGGGAATGTTGCACTGAATAACATAACCTGACGATCTGCAGGTAAAAATGACAGGAGCTGCTCCATCACCGGCGAAAACTCAGCCGAGAGCAACTTATCTGCCTCGTCCATTACAAAGACAGGACATTCGGAGAGATCAGCAACACCCTTGCCAGCAAGGTCTAAGATACGACCAGGCGTGCCAACGAGGACATGCACCGACTCGGATAAACGTAAGATATCATCCTTGAGGGTAGTGCCACCAGTGGTGACCATAACCTGGACGCCCATATGTTTTCCAAGTGTCTTACAAACTTGTGAAGTCTGGAGCGCAAGCTCGCGCGTGGGGACCAGGAGTAAGGCCTGGATCTTGCGTTTATTAACATCAACTTGCTGGAGAGAAGGGATAACGAAAGCGGCTGTCTTGCCAGTACCATTTTTGGCACGGGCAAGGATATCGCGTTTGGTAAGGGCGGTAGGGATGGCTTCTTCTTGGATGGGAGAGGGCTTCTCAAACCCTGCTTCAAAGATCCCCATAAGAAGCTCACGTCGGAGATCCATGTCCTCGAATTCGAGGCCTCGAGTAGCGGTTACATCTTCTGTTTGTGGGCGCAGGTCCTTGGGAGGTGGTCGGAGAGTGGCTTTCCAGGAGTCACTTGTGTTACTGGAGGGTGTTCTAAGGCGAGGGTCACCAGGTCAGCACCATCAGAAGTATGGTGGATAGACGAGAAAGCTCACGATGATGATGAAGGCGGTGGAAGAGACATTGATCGTAGTTCTGAGAAGAGTGGGAGAAGAATGTATGTTCAGGTGCGATGGCGAGTGCGACTTGTAGTGGTTGGTAGAAGTGCAGCAAAGATGTTGGTTGAGAGCAAGCTGTGTGGTCAAAAACTTAGCTGCTCAGATAATTCACACGCCACCCCTTACGTACAAAGCGTATCAAGACAGATTCACGCTGTAAAGACTCTAGGGATCACTCGGGAAACAATACTCAACCAAAGCGCAGAAAAAAATTCAATTAGTTCGGAAGTCATGAAAGCGCGGGCATTTTTCTAATGACTTTCCCTTCGTTCTTCGCGTGCACTGTCAGCCGCGCCAACACCTTGCTATTGGTCCATCGTGCAGGCGGCGTTCGCTCCCCTGTACACCAATAATAAATATCCCAATCCTGTTCATCCAGCAACTGTTCAAATAACAACATAAACTTGGATCCAAATTTTAGTGCCACAGGCAAAGCCCTCTCATACCTTGTCATATTCCTTTAACTCTGCCTCATTCATTGTCGCTAAGTTATCCCTCGCAAAAGTACTCAGAAGCAGATCCGACTCAAGGGTTCCCCGTTTCCTCGACTGATAGACCAAGCGCGCTTTGAGCTGCTCAACAGGCTCGTCTGGTCGCGGGATAGGCATATGTGGGGAGATGTCAGAGGCTGTAGCTGTTGAGGCTAAGTGTTCGGGTGTATGTGGAAGTGGCCATGGGTCTTTTGGCCTTCTGGTAGTTGATGAGATATGTCGAGTAAAATGAGAAGCCACTGGTTGGATGGCGACACTGCGGAGAGCTCGCTGGATCATGTAGACGAGCTGGACTGCAAAGAGGGAGGCCAAGACACCTGTGTCCCGAACCTGGAGTATTGTGTTTCAGCCAATCGGAGGGCATATATAAATGACATCACGTGAGAGCATTTTTTTTTGGATTCAGCATCTGTATTCCACAATTCCGCAACTAGTAGGAACGTGGGAATGATGCCTGCTGATTAATTGTACCTAATCATTCCCACACCCTCTCTTTTCACTCAAAATTCCAATAAATTCATTAAAAATTGGAAAGAATTCAGGAAAAAATTGTGATTCATTTCCCTTTTTCTTCTCTTATTTTTAAAAAAATTTAAAACAGTAAATTCAATCATCACAACCCTCCTGTTTTTATATTCAACCCAAATTGGAGTGAAACAAACATATACAAATATACAGTAATGGTGCCAGCTCATTGACTTCTCTGT
>Ga0153944_1000190_pt1 | contig 26031 bp, 34 predicted proteins | sample TSNJ028MetaG_FD_104703 | JGI IMG/M metagenome (GOLD analysis project Ga0153944, IMG submission 104703) | Attine ant fungus gardens microbial communities from New Jersey, USA - TSNJ028 MetaG | ecosystem: Host-associated > Fungi > Mycelium > Unclassified | place: USA: New Jersey, Wharton State... | reverse complement strand
CAGCGTCAAGGTATGCTCTCTCGCCTTAGCCAACGCGCGGTACGAAAGAGGTTGCTTTTAAGGCTGACTAGGACAATAGAATATCTTCTTCGTATTCTTCAAGTGAAGAAGATTCCATTCACATCTTATGACCTTGCTTCAGATGAAGAAGCCAAGAGACTTTGGAGGCGCAAGGCACCAGCCGGTTAGCATCATACCCCTCGCCTTTAGACGATTCTTTATCTGCTATGTCACAGACAAACAACAACTGCCTGGAATCCTGGTAGGCGGAACTTTCCCAGGGGTATGTTTATGACCCTCTCTGCCCCTCTATGTCACTCAAAAATATCTATAGACCTTCCAGGACTTGTATGTTCTTTTTCACTCTTGAAGCAAATCGTGAATTCGATCCACATTCATGATAGCGAAGAAGCAGTGGAATATGACGAACTCAATACATTCTTCCGTCTCTCAGAGACATGGAACGTAAAGGAGGATTCTTTAATGGCTGAGCCCAAGCTTCCGGAAGCAAAACCCATCGGCGTTCCAGGAGCAATGATGCCCTTGCAAATGACTCCAGACCGTTTGAAGGAAAAGATAACTGCACAACCTCCCAAGTCCCCACTGTCTGGTGCTGGGGGCAAAAAATCGATACCAGTGAATAAACGAGCAGGTGAAAGAGACTTGGGAGACGAGTTGAGAGGGTATGGGTTACAGGGCGTGAAAGTGACAGATGATGAATTGTTGGATTTAGTTAAAGACCTGGGGCTGGATGATGATGCAGCTGGTGATCTCGTCAAGGACTTGGGTGGGAGTGAAAGCAAAGCAAGCAAAGAGAAAAAATCGCAGGAGCCAAGTGTGCAAGCGGAAGAAGAGGAGGTCAAGGAAAAGCCGGAGGAAAAGAAGGAAGAATCAGCAAATAGTTCTTAGCATGTATTGTACCCAGGGAATGAAAGCTTATGGTTAAGCACGGCAAAGACTGAACGGTGGATGGGAATCTATCCTCAGAATTGGATCAACGTTGGTCTTCATCATGTTGGTGCGAAGTTCGTCTCCTAAGCTCGTCCCTTGGAACCTCTGTAGAAGAGCTCATCGCCTGTGCACCGACTTCGTATCTGTCTGTCGCAGTCACAGAGGAAGGCATCAGTGTGAGTGGGACCTCGTCAGAGCTCTCCCGGGCTTTCGGCACAATCTTCATAGCATTTCGATCAGACATTTAGGCTAAATCCGTTCGAGGCAGTAAAGGTATTGTACTCACAGTTCGCAAGGTTCCTGATAACCGTCCGGTGATTTTGGACCTTCGTCTTCGTAAAGGAATACTATGGCTTCGCGGGCGTGATGAAAGAGATGGTGGTGGTTCAGATTTGCTAGCATTTTTGGTTTGACGATCGGAATTGACTTCATCTTTAGTTGTAGATAACATTAGGGGGAGTATGCAGGTACTGATGATCAGAGAGAGGATAAGAAGGAAAATGCACGCAGCAAGCGTTGATGCAACAAGCGGATGACGAATTGCGAGTCCACTGAGATTTGATTTGATCAGCCCAAACATCGTTAGTGAATAGATTGGATTATGCATGCGCACCGAACACCACGAGGTATCTCTCTTCCGCGGAGTATCGCAGATAATACACTAACTTCTCGTCCTTGTCCGTCACCTAGGGATCTCCAGCCATCCCTCCGACCAATTTCGACAAAGGCGAGAACATTTGACGTCTTTGCAACAAAAGAACTCATGATAGTCATATCAAGGTCAATGGTACTAGGCGTTCCAGATAGCCATGATGATTTTGGTGCGAGCACGAGAGCCTATGAAAGTTTTTGAGTACAGTTGCGGGCGTGAAGCAGTATAGGCCTACAGGACGACTCGCCATTGCAAGCGTCTGATTCGAGGGGGTCATGAGCGCAACAGTGGCCATAAAATTCCCAAGGGATATATTGGAGTCAGAGATCGGAAGGCGCATATGGAGAGAAACGTCGTAAGGTTGAAATGTCTGTATTGCGGGAATGGGAGCCAATGCGTAGGGTACAACGCGTTCGCTGCAGGAGTCAGTGTACCATGGTACCTACAGCTAAGCCGAATATCTCACCCGTACTGTAAATACAGTGGAACTTCCCAACCGAGCGAAAGACTTTTCCATACCATCCAACCCGCAAACACAGACAGACAGACTGCGAACGGAATCAAGAACAGGCAGACGAATACCGGAACCAGCTGGAGTGCTACTGGGCGCAGAACAGACACACCCTTCGTAACAATCAGGTTGAGGAAATTCAAGGGAACGGACAGGAGGGAGGAGCCAAAGTTCCTGAGGAATCCCTGTGGCCTATTGCGACTAGGCCTCATGGATGGAGAAATTATATTTGAGTCTTCTGCGTTCATGGTGGCTTGGTGAGAGGCCGTGGAGAAAGACTCTAGAGTGCCAGAGACATGGCACGTTAAACTGAACCTGGATCAGGTGTGATGAAAAATACTTAGGTCCTGTAGTGTTACCTACAAGTCACTTCATCGCTGTGTATGTTTCTTGGAATATCGTCTGTGTGGCATACCGTGGATGGTTTTGTTAAGTAATTATGAACCCAGTCGGAGCATCCCTTAATGCTTCACTTGATTAAAACTAAAGATGTATACAAGTAGCTGGACTCCAATACAATTTTTTAGTGACTATTTCTTCATGGCTTGGCAAGACCACATCTTCATCATGCAAGTGCATCACTAAAAATTGTATTTATCTTGTTTTGAAGTCCAGCTACTTCTTGTATACATAATTTAGGAGCAACCTATCCCTGATCCTTATATACATGACGCATGTAAATCCTCTGATGAAGCTTAGATCCTGCCTCTTCAATCGCCTCAATATCCTCTTTGGTCAGGTCTGGAACATGCTCCGTGTCCAAGAACTCCTTGATCCGGGCCACCTTTGTTGAAGTGCTGCTCTAAACCTCAATCATCACTCATTAACCGGATATGCAGATGACGCACGTTATCACTACTGCTCCCTTCTGCAATAACCACTTTGTCAGAACCTGGCCTTCAGTAAAACGAATGTTGTGCCTATGTTCAAGTTGAGCTCGAATTATGGGCAGAACATCCTTCAATGGTCCGTTTGGAACACGGGCGAGGGGAGTCGCACCGCCATAAGAGGCAGTTATGATTCCATGCTTTTCGCCGAATTCAACGACAGGTTGTGCAGCCTTCCAAACGTAAGGATGCAACTCAATCTAGAAATCTACCATCGGATTGTTTTCACTTGTAGAATGATCTCTACCAACCTGGTTCACTGAAGGGATAATCTTCGCACCTGGGAGGATCTCCTCCAAATCACTTACTTTGAAGTTGGACACTCCGATAGACTTGGCAAGTCCTTCATCTTTCACCTGTTCCATTTGTGTCCAGATCTCCTTCAATCGACCTTCCCTTTGGTGTGGGGTAGGGTCGTGGATAAGGAAGAGGTCAACATAAGTGAATCCAAGTTTCTTCAATGATTCCGTGAGAGCATCCTTGACCGTCTGGTCTCCAGATAAGAGGTGCAACTTGGTTGTGAGGAACAATGAAGAGCGCGGCGTTCCCGAAACCCAGATACCTTCACCCAGTGAGTGTTCGTTTTGGTATCCCTGAGCACCGTCAAAATGAGTGACGCCAGCCTCGATAACCTGGGAAACTAATTGGGTGACATTCTTGTGATAATGGACAGAACCTGTGCCAAATCCCAACCATGGGATGTCGTGACCGTCGTTGAGAATAATGCGCTTAGACATGACTGGAGATGATCAGATTGTCAATGCCAAAAAGGGTTACCGTGACTGCAGATCGGACAGTGGGATTCAGCTAGGCCATTGATGTACTCGTTACCTGAGTCAATGGATAACACGAAAGTTCTATCCTTACATATAACTCCTGCTCTGGATTAGGAACACTTATGCTATAAAAATCGGGAGAGATCATCAAAAAAGCCGGCCCTAAATCAACTTTCTAAAAAATCGAAATATTGTACTGACTTCTTTCATCTTTTAACAACTACTAGGTACTGTCATACCACATGTTGGGCTGCTTTGTCAACTGGCATTCCTTCATCACAGTAACCTTAGAATAATTGTTGCACTCTTTGGCTGATCATAGGTAGTAGTACCGATGACTGTAATCAGTCACCTAGTGTATCGACAGTACATTTTCTTTTACGGCATGACTTTTCAGAATATATTTCGCTTGTTTACTCAGAAATGGACTCCATCAGACTGAATGAGTTACTGGGGCTGCGACCATCGGAGCCTGCTATCTCCCAATACATCGACTCGTTAGCAGAGGTCGCTGAGACCACAGCTTCTAGTCCAGATGTCAAATCCTATTCTGATGTCGTATACTTCAATTTCTACTCTCTCGGCATCAGCCTCCTTTTTGTACCGACGAACGGATATAAACCCAAGGCTGGACTACGTCTGGATGGTCTGCAGCAGGGAGACCTCATCCTCGATAGCATTGACATCTACAATGTCCCAAAAACCGATGGCGGCGAATCTAAGCCACTGCGATCAGAACTTGCTTTCATGATATTCCCTATCTCACCGATTACCCTGCCAATAACTGCCCAGTTGGAAGATAGTGACGGGAAGCCGCTTGTAAGGCCCCCGTGTATAGATGTTACGTCAGAGTCTACTGGAAAGGATTTGGTGCAGACTTTGGGAGAACCAGACAGGAAAGGGGGCGGGACGGGGCCGTCATCGGGCTCTATCAATATCTGGTGTGAATGGTCGAAGGACGGATTAATGGCGGAATTTGGTGGAGCACAGGGAAAGGCATGGGACACAGGCAAGGATGCAGTGTGGAAAGTTATCACACTATTCAGACCTGGGATGAAACTGTCATGAACTCTGATAATCCATGTGATTTAACAAGCGTTCCCTAAACATTGCACTATCATGTCTGTTCCTGCTGACTTTACCACTCTCGACATTTCGGGACAGTTCACTATGGTTTGTCGTCGTCTTTGCGACCCTAAAACCCCAGAAGGTCTCACCCTCCCCTTCAGAACAAATCCCTAACGAATATGGATGAGACGGAAGCTATTCTCACCCTCCAAGGTGTGGGTTGGTTCCAACGCAAGGCCATTCGCTATGGAACAATTACTCTCCACATCAAACACTACAAAGTCGATCCTGAGCAAGGTCAGGGAGACCAGAAGATTGAAAAAATCGACATCGATCAAACTATCACTGGCGGAATCCCAGGAACTTCAGAGAACAGAACCCTGATTTGGAAGGAGAGGGAGAATGATGACCATATCTTTGGTCCCGTCATTGCCAAGTCGAGGCGCGTCAGGGCTGATGAGCTTGATGTCGAGTGGTTAAAAGAGGGTTGGACTGACGATACTTATGAGCATGGACTTATTCAGGCCTTGGCACAGAGTGATACTCCCAAAAGTGGAACTACGTGGATTGGGAACCAGGTCAGCTTGTCATGAATACACACGAAGGACATTTACTGATCGGCTTCAGACCTGGGGTATAGAGAACATCAACGGAGAGAGGAGATACACTCGCCATGTTGATTTCACTGGATCCAAGGGGGAGAGTGTGCAAACTAGACTCGTCTATGACTACCGTGAGATCCTGGATTTATCTACGATAGAGCTGTGCTGATGGTCGCCTAGTGGGACATGTTTAAAGAAGAAGTAGAATGTTAATGGTTGTGTTCTCTTATTTGATAGAAAGTGATGGAACACCCACGTCAATACTTAGCTTTGTGACTGATCGTCGATTGAACCCCTTTTTCTCACCTTTTTGACAATACTATGCAGGAGTCATCTATAGCAAGTTCATCAGCATCTCCTACATCATTTTTGCTTCGAGAACGTGATTCTGGCAAGCTGAGCCCCGACCATCTCACTGCAACTTCCGGCGAGTTGAGAGCGATGTCAGAAATTGACCAGCCGTCGTCACGGTCAACAATGTGTCAGAGAATGTTCACAAAATCCTCGGAATGGGTTGCATCCCACCATCCAAGGGCATATTCGTCGGCCAAACAAATCATCCTGTACGTACGAGGACCTCGGCCGAAGGAGGATCTACCGTGTATGTTGTTCCCACCATGCCTATCCTCTATCTGAACCCTGTCATATAGCAACAAACCCTCTGCTCGACAGGAAATATCGCCTCCGTGATCACTATATATCTCTTTCCTTCGAGTCTACTCTACTCAAGTTCACTCGTCGTTTCTCTACACCCTGGCTGTTCGTTGTCCTTGCCGTGGCCTACATCATTGGCTTTGCATTTTTCGCACGGGCACAATATTTCTTCACTCCCGCTGACTCATTCGTTGGTTGTACTTCAACTTATTGGCTTGCCAAAGACGGGTGTGGGTTGGATGGGGCAGGATGTGGACCTTTTCAAGATGATAGTCCTTTCGACTTTCGATGCCCAGCACAATGCGACAATGTCATCTTGCAAAATCCCCGGACGGTAGGAGATGAACAAATTGCGTTTGTACCATTGATTGTTGGTGGTGGAGATACCAATCAAACTTATCGCGGAGATTCGTTCATCTGTGCAGCTGCCATCCAAGCGTACGTACTTTCTCTGGCATTAAAATTACTCTAATATATCGATGATCAGTGGTGTAATTTCACGGTCAACAGGCGGTTGCGGGTCCCTCCAGCTCACTGGAAATTTCACGAATTTCCTTCCAATGATGGCAAACGGGCTCACGTCTATCGGTTTCCCGAGTGTCTTTCCTTCCTCCTTTCGTTTTCTTTCAACGACTTCTTTGTCTCACTGCGATGATCTCCGTGACGATGCTCTTGCTTTGAATATCCTCGTGACCTGCGCCTTATTCCTTGTCCTCCGACCAAAGCCTATTGTTCTCTTCTGGTCACTGGTATGCATTGGCTTCTGGCATGTCATATTGTTCTCGCAACCCACAGGGCCTCCACCCAAATTAGATGTCGCTTTCCAGACATTTCTTCCGTCCCTATTTATTGCTTATGGATTCTGGCGGGTTGCATTTCGTTTTGTTCTTCCAAAATTTGCAACCAAGGCACCGATCGAGTCTTGCATACTCTACTTGTCTGGATATTGGGTGGGAATCCTCTACAATCTCACCATTGATAAAATTCCTATATCGCGCCTCCTCGTGTCTGACATCAGCAAACGACCCGGTGGCTTAGTCGCTTTCATCATCGTTCTCATCATCGTTATTATCCTGGTCATTAACCAAGTCAGAGTCATTCGGAAAACCGGGTGGTTGCCGTATTATGCAATGTGGTATATTTGTGGCGGATTGTTGATCATGATTTTGGCGCTTTTGCCCGGCTTGCAGTTACGGTTGCATCATTACATTATTCCAATGGCGCTTTTACCGGGGACAGCGTGGCCGACCAGGTTGAGTGCTATCTACCAGGGGTTACTTCTAGGCATGTTCCTGAATGGAGGTGCTGCATTTGGGTTTGATTCCATTTTACAGACTCCAAGTGACGTGAGTGGTTTCTAGGATCTGGATCCAAGCTATGTCGTTGTTGACGGATATGACAGTTAAGACAGGATGCAACACTAGGATCAACATTACCCGCATTCATGACAAATTCCACCAATTTTAATGTCAGTATCCCTCTGGTGAATCAAACCATATCTTGGTTCGAGCTCCCAGACGGATGGGATGGTTTTGAATTACTTGTGGATGATGTATTGAGGTACTCAGGGACAGCTTTAAATTATTCATTGGCAGCTTTACAGGTGGGGATCCCACACTTCTTCCGGCTAGCGGTAAGTCAAATTCCTGTGTTTGATGGCACGATCATAGTGTTCATCATAGTTCTAGCTTACGTCTGATGGACAAACGGGTGATTTTACGATGCCAGCAACACTGTGGCCTAATGGGACTTGGGCAGATCCAAGTCCCGGACCATCGTATTAGTGTATTTAAATCATGAATCTTGATGTTTTGCCTGTGCTTGCATTCGCTGATTGTGTATTTTTTGTAAAATGTATATTCTCGTAGTCTGTAATAGGTAGTTTCTATTCAATCCAATTCCCAGTGCATTTGGGCGTGACGAGCCCTTGTCCATAAATGGCGGGAATCATTGAATATCACAGGTACAGTCTAATACCATCCGAGGCAGCAGTCACCAAAAACCTCCTATGTTTACACAAGGTCAGGGTTTAACCAAATCCTGGCCACGGTCAGTAGACTTTGACTCTACTTTGGAATATTGGTCAAAGAATAAGACCATCTCTTAATATTCAATGTAGTGGAGATATTCCATCTTATAAAAATCTATGATCTGAAAATGGCTATACAAGTTATCAATATACAAGGGGTTGAGACAAGACTGATTGCATGTTTTTTCATGAGTTTTCACCCCTACCTTTTTCTGTGCCATATTTAATTACAGCAATTTTTACCCTTGGGTCAAACATAGAGCATATCCTCAAGGGTAGAATTAAGTCTTGACTCTTGACTTGATTTTCTCGAACCTTTTCCTTGTCAATTGAGTTCTCTATTCACCTTCCCAATTGCTGGTCCTAAACATCACAAGAGTATTAATAGTCATCTCAGCTACTGGTATTGACCTCCTTGTTGTTCTTATCCAAATTCACCAGTTGAGTATAGATATGTTACAGCGTGATTCACTAAAGGAAGACCCAGGGTAAGGGACAGAGTAGTCACTGATCTTCTCTAGGGTTACCCTCGGTGGCTCCTAGGTAGGAATTAGTCTTCGGTCAATTCCTGCGTATATAGTGAGAACAATAAAAGTCACGAGTAGGGGTGTGGAGGAGTGCCTGATCGAGTATTGTGTTCACACAGGGTCGCAGTTGGGCTCATCCATGCGGCATTCTACTAAGGTTTGCTCTCTTAGAATAATCTCATTATTCTTTTACAGTGAAGCCATTAGTGTGATCTATAGTGAGTTTGTCGAGAAGCTACTTGATCCGTTTAGCCTATTGACATCAATATTCGGAGTTTACGTCATCGAAACCTGGAAGTCGATGACTCCGACATAGCCCAGCCGGAGTGCAAGAATTGATGCCTAGGCACACTGGTCTGTGCACTGGTAAATATAAATGCGGACACTACAAAGTGTTACTTGTCTCGGGTTGGCTTCCTCTCAGTTGGGCCATATTCTATCATGACGGTAGACGTAGTCCTCAAAGCCGTCTTGGTACGACCAGAGTATCGGCATGAAGCCTTTAGAGCGCCAGTCCGCCCGGAGACCAAATGTGCTGTGTTCGAGAAGTACTGGCGTAAGTCTCGTTTCGCTTTATTTCCAAGGCCATCAAGTGACATACGCACTACGCATGTCGAGCTAGTCACATCAACATGTGCCTGTGGCCACCGTGGACACAAAACCGAGGCCTGCGTTGGAAAGTTGTCACGGTTCTTCTTATCTTCTCTTGGCCCCTGTCACATCCAAGTGCTAGCGAGCTAATTTCTTCCAGATTTTTGTCGTACAGACTTTCGTTACGACGAGTGGCTGTGTCGCATCTGCGACCGTTTCTCGCTGAACACTGATCCCTCAGCAAGGCCGATACTTTATCGTAAACGGCAGGCTGTTGAGCACGAAAAAACCACGGAACATAAGGGTTGCCTTGAACGATTTCACAGTTTCTTAGACGGTTATCCTGAACTATTGGAGAAGAACAGGCGATGCGAAATGGGTCAGAGACCGGGGGCCGGTGACCCATTATCCTCTGATCAAGTTTACAACCATTTGATGATGGAGATGCCAAATGCGAGGAACGGGATTAACTATGTGAATCAGTTTGTGAGATTTTGGGTGCATGATGTTGCAATAGCACTTGAGGAGGAGCCTGAATCTGCGTCAGAGCAACTGGATGGATTGTCCCCGGACCATGGGACAGATCAGAGTCGAGATAATGGAGAGCACGCACTGCAAGCACTGCAGATGGTCCAGCAGCGGCACAGGCGCCGGACATTTGAAGAATTTCTCGAGGGTATTGTGAACGAACTGGATGCCTGGGGATCCAACAATGCGTATGGAGACGATGGCTGGGGCATTGGCGATGGTTGGGGCGGTGGCGATGGCTGGTACGGGGGCGGAGGCTGGGGTGATGTTGTGGATGTTAAAGAAGAAAAACAAGCAGAAAACATAGCTGTGTCTGATGGGGACGGTTGGGTCGTACAGAAAGGAAGAGACAAGGGGAGAGGAGGAAGAGGAGGAAGAGGAGGAAAAGGCAGGGGAGGAGGAGGTTCCGGACCAAAGCAGGGCGGAAGTAGACGCCAGCGACAGACGAAGAAAAATGATCACAAAGGGGAAAAGCCGCCCTCAAAGAATGGCCAGGCTAGGCAGAACCAATTCTCTCAGGTTGGTCCCAGTTTTCTTTTTAATCTTGGTCTACTCATGAATCATCCAGCTTCGTGTCGACGATACATAATTCATCATCTCTATTGTCGGCAGGGAGACCGTCCTTATGTGTATCCCAAGTCACAGTTTCTCGTTTCCTCACTGAAGCCTAGGCCACTTATTGGCTAGCTTATATCTGTATTGAATGTCATCTAATTTATAGATCAAAGATTCATGGCGTGAGAACTCAATTATCATTCTAACCTCTAGAACCTCAGATTCATTCGTGCGTGTACTCTGAGTAGTCATCGCACATTCTGACATCGTTTAGACCAGCCTGCAATAATGGCCCGTATCATACCATTGTCGTTGAGCCCACATGTTTGCATACTACCATCTCCAGACCTCACCGAACTCCTCGACTCGTCATCATTACCTCCATTGCCAGAAATTCTGCAATCTTTTTCTCCCTTACCTCAAGGTTCTTGATTGGATATCATACAAAAAGTTTGAAAGGATTTACGCCTTGTTTTTTGTTCGTTGCTCTAGTCACGACACGAACAACATCACTTGCTTCGGTACCGCATACGACGTTTGCGTTGCGTTTTTCGGACCTGTTTGAGATAGAAGAATCCTGCAAAGAAGACGAGGAGCAGAGATCTGCACGGATAATCGACTGGATATCAGGGAAAATTAATCAGAGATGTGCGGAATGGGTTAGTGAGATGGAAGGACCAGAAGGCAGAGATGGCTGGAGAACACCATGGTGGGATGAAGTACGACAATGTGTTGAGGGAGATCCTATTCCTTCGAGGCACGAAGGATGGAATCATCCAATTTCTAGTGAGTGCTATTCGGTCATCATTGAATGGGATATTCAACTCTATATGTAGTCATCCTGGCCGCTTCTACGACTGCACCCAATCCACTCCAGGCTATTACATCGCTCCACGGAAGAACAATACAACTCCCATCTTGGGTCGATACAACTTACTTCAAATATACCCTCATTGTGCACCCACAGAACTCTCCCCTCTCTGATGAAGAGTAAGCAGTTACATTGTGGGCCAATCTAACAATCCTCCTGATAGTTGTTGTAGAGCTAATGCGCTATTTAACGCTGTCAAAAAGCAGTTTGGTATTGATGTATATCTATTACCTCTCTTATTACCATCACCTCCTCCTCCCCCTGTTCCTGTTCCTCCACCAATGCCCCGCCTTCCGCGGTCTAATGTTGTCGACTCGCCTCTGATGACACGAAACTCAAAGGACGCAAGTATTAATGGCAGTGTAAATAAGTCAGATCCTCCTCCTTTGAATTCACTTTGTCTGGTGCAGAATGATATCCAACAGACATCGAAATTCGTGAGGGAGTTTGTTGTGGGATGTCTGATTCCTTGGATTGAGAAGAACGTCCTGGAGTGGAGCGAATCCGTAAGTCGTATGCTTTAACTTGTTAGGTCCATATAGTTTCATTGTAGATCATCAGTTCTCAAACAATCGTCGTTTACCTTCAAGGCTATTTTCTTCTACGAGAAGACTGTTTGGATCTCCCTCCCCCTCCCCGTCATCTTATAACTCCAGTCCTTCTGTCGCATCTTTACCTCGAACATCAACGGCGTTACATAATGGTCCTAATGCGCCATCGCCACCAACGCAACAACGGCGTCTAGCTGAATTTGCGACTGTTCTTGGTGACTATAAGCTTGCGGTCACGGTTTGGGAATCACTCAGAAAAGATTCGAAAGGTGGTTCTGTAGGCCATCTTGGTCTCATCAAGCGTCTGTATATCTCTGACTGCACTCCGCCAGGACATTCTACCTCTGGTCGTCTCAGGCTCCCCGGTTCTTTCACTTCATGCACAAAATTCGCTCTCTAGTATTTTTTCAAGCAATGAAGTACCGCCACAGGCTCAGTTCAGAACTTTACTGTATGCGGTTCGGTGGGAAGCTGGAATTCCTCCGCATGAGCTATTGAACAGTGATATTGAGGGTGAACGGTGGCTCATCTGGGCCGCTGGAAACGTGGGTTGCATGTGTTTTGTCCTATCGGTGTTCCTCAAATCATAGTTTACAGTCAGATGAAGCACCAGCCGCCATTTTAATCGCCCATGGAGCTCATCTGACCTTAAAAAAACAATCGAGACGTCGTGCTGCTTATTGGTACGCAGTTGCTGCAAGTCGGTTGGAGAAATGTGGTATTGTAGGTCACACCTCTCTTTCCTCAGCGTACGCACTCACAAATCATCTAGAAACCTCTCACCGTGCACTTTCTGCGGAAAGCGCAAGCTCTCTATAAACATAGACCTCTTAAAGAACTATCGCCATCATTTTGGGCTGCAGAGGGTATATCTAACTCTGCAGAAGGTCCTTGGTTCGACTCTATCATGTCTGGGATTGAACATCCTCTTGGTCAGTGTAGAGAAAAGATTTTGAGGAGGCAGAAGACTGATAAGTGGAATCCGCCAGGCAGATTGTTGTACACCACTGGAAATGTTTCTTGGGCAGTGCGACTTTTCCTTGGACTTTTACGAGGGTCCGAGCCGCTGGGTCTGCCGGTCAATTGTGTTCCAGAGGGAGAGCCAAAGCAGCCTAGTAGCAGGGACAAACTGTCACTTGGTGATTTTCGTGTTGCTTTTGGGGTGAGTTTACGAAGGCAGATTTGCAACTTGTTCTGACTTTATCTTCACAAGCATCTAAAAGATACAGAGCCAGAGCAGGCGGCTTCGACTGAATTGAGATCGCCCATCAAATTTTGTCAAGTAAAGGAATCGAAACTTCGTTTCCCCGGCGATGGTTCGTTTGGAGATACTACTATGTGGGAGAAGCGAGAGGAGAGTTGGACATCCTTCTGGAGAAGACAAGGCGGGAAGGAGGGGTTCGCCGAAAATGGAGACATTATCGTCGGTGGTGCGTCATGCCGCATTCTCGGTTTGATAGTTTTTTGACATTGCCACTTGACATCAGAGACTTTCTGGATTGACCTGGTAGTACGAAATCCCTTGGATGCAGAGCTCAGCCTGGCAAACCTGACTCTTGTAGTCCGACATGTAGATGGATCTCAACCCGAAAGCGAATCCGACCCGCTTGTTGATGTTGACATAATTGAGGATGTTATCTTGGCTCCTCAGGAAACACGAACCGTGAGGTTCCCAGTTTGATCCATCCAAATGGGTGATAATGTCCTTTCAGATTCCATTGGCCATCACTCCTCAATATTCTGGCACCTTCTACATTCCACTCGTCAAATATGATTTTCTCTCGCTTTTACCAACGACGGAGATCTTGTCCACACGTGGCAAGAGGCTTAATGCCACTCCAGCCCAGAGACAGGAGCCGACTTATGCTCCTGATGTACTCATGAGATTTACAGTTGCAGAGGCAACACACAAGCTGGTTATGAGTTTCGTAGAGGACGGAAAGATAAAAGTGCTGCAGGGCGAGAAAAGATTGATGAATCTCTGGGTGGTCAATCTGGGCTCTAGACCTATAAGGGAACTTTGGGTGGTGCCAGACCCAGAAGATGAAATCTGGATTGGGGATGCTGATGAGGGAGAGACTGTTAACTACGAAGCTGGTGTTACCAGAGAGGCCAGCGCTGTGAGCATCCAGATCATCAAATCCTCCAATTCACTGGTGTCGCCTCAGCCACTGAGAATACCGGTCCCCGGCGGTGTGCTCAGACCTGAAGATGGATTCAGTGTGCCGTTGGCTTTACACACAGAAACGATCGGAGAGAAACAATTCTGCTTGTTCTTCGTTTACCGTGAAGTAAGTCATTCTCGCTGTTCGACATATGCTGACCATGTACAAACGCGAGCAGGAAGATTTAGATGCTTTCTATACAACACGAATCTCTCGTATAATAGATGTGCATCCCCTATTTCACGTTACCTCAACAGTAGAACCGGATCAATCTCACATCAGCCAATTTTCTGTGAATGTCTTTTTGAGGAACATCTCGAATTCGGCAGTGCGATTAACGCAGATATTGACTATCAGTCCTATGTGGGGGAGTGTACCAATGGTAGAGGATCCACTGTAGAGTTTTTAGTGTTCTTCATCGTTTCATTGACTGACGTTTTCCTCAGGCCTGTACTCCCAAGCTCTCAAAGCTGCAACATTTTGCTCAAGGTTCAGCGGTGGACTGATGGTCATGGAGCCCAAGAAACTGTAGCTTTCATTCACGATCGAATTGCTGATCTACTGAACGGCCGACCTGTGGGGAAACAAGATCCTCCGCCATTAAACCTTTGTTGTAGTTCTATCACTGAAGTAAGATGTCGACCCATCTCATAGAAACTGATGCTTAACAGCTTCACCAGTCATCTCAACAGACAGATTCTTTGAAAGAAGACATGTTGTCCTCGTTCATCCACGGGAGTCGGCGCAACTTTGTCTCTAGATCGACAGCTAACACACATATACACATCCCAAGCTCAAGTCATCCATACGTTTTTCCATTATATAACCCTGCATCCTTCGAAATCATCATCTTTTGGGAATCCATCACGCCTTTGATCGCTCCTATATCAACTTTACCCTCAAATTATCCCTCACCCTCTGCTTCTCAGACGTCGCTAACGACTTCACAATATTTACATCACATTTTAAGAAAACCAAGGTCAGGTCATGTGACGATTCATGGATTAATGTTGGGAGCTTCACATGCCCCGCTACAAGATGTGATTCAGGAGGCCGAGAATGCGAAGGGGAAGAGGAACATGTATGCGGAGACTATGAGAGAAAATATGGAGATGCTTGACGCAATCAAGAGCTGTGAATGGAATATGGAAATGAACCCCTTGGATATCTCTGTGAGAGGCGCGAAAGACATCATCCATGATTTTTCTGCTGGGTAGGGTTTCGGTGCTCTTAAAAGGATAATGTTATGTCTGATTTATTGCGATGTAGGCCTTGTTGGACCAATGCCGATTTTTCGATACGAAATTTCTCTTTGACGCATGAGGTTGGGTACACTCTTAAATTGCGCAATAGGAATAGTGCTTATCTGCCGACGAATTCGTATGTCAATAGCTCCTTTTCTGTGTATTACAGTTCACTGGACACTTCTTCTAGGCATGTCCTTCCACCGCCCTATTCACTCATGCTTAATTTTCGAGGAACAATACCACCATCTGGTTCAGTGACAATCAACCCCAAACTATGGATAACTCGGCCAGGGACATACAGTCTCGACGGTTGGCGGCTGGATACAGAGGTCTATGAACAGACCAAGGATGCGGATTCGAATACAAATCCTTCCCTCGCACAACGGAAAGTTCGGCATCGATACAGCCATGAACAACCAATATCAGACCGGACATGTATTGTAGTGCAAAATGCTTCACAGATTCAGAATAGGATTTCTGGTGGTAGCAAGGGTTAGATTGACGTATATATGTATATATATATTGACACCAAGATACTCGTACTGACATACAGTATGTGTTGCAAAGGCACCTGGACAAATGCGGTATTCAAGATGAACCACCTTTCTTCTCGTTGTCCTTGGTTCTCTTAGCTGCGGCGAGGCGCATCCGCTTGACACGAGTGTTGAAATATGTCTAAAACTTTGATCAGGTCAGACACAGATAATTAGCTTGAAAGACGTACTCCAAGAACAAATTGAATTGAGTTGAAGAAAGGAACCCAGAGCTAGAAGAACATAAATGGACCTAGTCCAAGAGAACATTCAAGAGTCGTACCTCTACGGGAAGATATTTCTGAGCAACTACCATTGAAATGGGAGATACAACCCAGGAAATCTGCAAGTAGATAAACCAGGTTTGAGACCCCACACACAAGTACAAGTTGTATGATCACATACCCGAAGAACGGAAAAGAAACCGGCCTTGACCGTCTTTATGATCTCATCCAATGACTTGGCACCGTTGATAACAGCCATAGAGGCCAGATACACTGAAGAGAGAGAGAGCGATGTCAGTAATGCGTAGAACACAATGACAAACGCAACTCACCAACAACCGTAACGGGTGCCACTAACAAGTTATTCGCAACCAACTGCGCGACCTTGTATTTGAAACCCTCCTTTCCAGAAAATGCTTTCTGCAGTTGTCCAACGAGGGCATGGTTGAGAGGTGCCGAAATGAAAAAACCGTAGATGGCCATTTTCACAGCACGTATGTCGATGTGTGCGCGCGAAAGAAAGGCAAAAAGGAATGGAACATTTGGTGAGACTTTTGGTCGAGGTACGCCTGCAAAATTGCTCCCTAGCACTTCTTGGAAGAAGGATAAGGTGGCTGGGAAGTATTACGGATCGCTTAAAGTATCAGAGTTTGATAGGGGTGTAAGCATACCGGTTGTGCATGCCTTGGTACGGAGAGGATGAGTGGAAAGCTGATCAAGGTATTTGACAAGGAGAGGGTGAGGAACATTCTTCACGGAACTCATGATGAAGGAATGTAAAGTGCGAATTCAAGGAACCAGTGCTTTTTTTCGGCTTTTCGGCAAAGTACCTTGACCGTTCCCATGGTATATATTGATTATGCAAATACTGATTAAGATATCATATATCATAAGACAACGCCTATTGCTTTTTCACCCTGAACATACACATGGTAGTTAGAAACAGACTTTCAGCAGCAGAGTCAGACAACGTACCAAGCTTTCACATAATCAGCGAGCGACACCATGCATATTGTTTGCCAGATACCAAGACCGATACGAGGAGTTACCCCACGGTACAAACCCTTGATACCATTCTCCCTATAGATGTACTTTAATGTGCTCATGATTGTCAATTTTTCGGGTCGGTTCGCACTCTTAGCCATTGACTGCATCTGTATTGTGATAAGACCCATTAGAATTGACCAATCCCAAGACAAGCACAACAAGTTTTGAACGGACCTCGACGCGAATAACCTCGATGGGCTGGTTCCACGTCGCCAATGCGCCACCAACAGTCGAGGCACCAATCTTCTCATAAGGAGTTAGCTTGTCGTTCTCGCCCTTGCCGCGAGCTTTGCGAATCATAGACTCTGCAAGACGAGCAAAACCCATACTATACCAGGTCGTTAGCACGAACACGGACAGGGACAAAACTATATGAGTCTACCGAGAACCCCAATTGGTACACTGACGAACAGCGACAGCATTTACACCCTTGTTGACACCACGAATACCTTCTCGACGGTAGATTTCCATGAAGACTGCGAAGGTTGATGGAGGTTTGACACCGGAAGCAGCGGTCTTGTGGCGGGTGATCTCAACTGTCTTCATACATGTCGTAAAACCTGCACAAGATATTGTTAGAGTGAACACGCCCACGCAACTGGCCGGAAAACTCAAGAATTTGACTAGTGAAAGATAACTCACCCATAGTAGCATAAGCCTGTGCTATACCACCAGTCATACCACCAAGCAGGCCGGCAAAACCTGGGTTGATACCAGCGGCAAGTGTTGCTGTCTCAACCTCTGAGGCAGTGAATACAAGCACAGCACCCTTAGTCGAAGCTTCAATCCATGCCTACGCACAAAATTCAGATCCCGTCAATGCAGTAACGCACAAAATATTCACCCATGGAATCAGTCCCTGGAAGAAACCAGTGACACCTCCACGCGACCAGACAGTTTTACAGGCCTGTAGCATTGTCTGCGACCTGTTAGCAGCCATCTGGGTCTTTAAAACCTCGAGAGGTTGACCAAGTGTTGTAACCTGAACAATAAATACAGCATTAACAAAGACATGTACTTCATGCTTCGAGTAGGATACACTCGCCTCCTGTAAGATATTGTCAGTCGTATGAATTTACGGCGCTTAAAGGTACAAGCTACTTACAAACTATTGGTGTGGCCGAGGTAAGTGCGTATCGCATAAGAAGACGTCAGAAATGGCGAGTCCATACATACATAGGAGCAGGCACAAAAGTTCATACCATGTTCATGATACCGCCTACACAATATATACATGAGCTGGATATATCCACGTGGCAGTATACTCACCAACAGCAATATTAGACCAGCTGACACCCTTCTGACCAGGTTCTCTTTGAACACCCATGATAAAGATTTGGACCGACAGCAAAGACAAGAAAGAAGAGAAAGAGAGGACCGAAGTGAAGTGGGCAAAGATTTTAGTCTAAAACAGGCAAATTTCTATCTGCTGTCCCAATCGGATGAGTTCGGACCAACTCACCAATCTTCTCCGGCCGACCGCCCGCTGTATAGGACTATTGCAACTATTGTATGATGGCACCTGCCATCACAGGTGTCTATATAAAACCAATGCCAATGGCAGGAACCGAGACAATGTTTTGCAAAGATGATAGATATCATTGACGCTACCGAACCGAAACATCAAAACCCTCCGTTACAACCAGATCAGAGTGCAATTACAGCGGGGTATGTAAAAGTGAGCAAGAGGGTAAAAAGCCAGGAGAAAGAAATCCTTGCATATGGGCATATGTACTTGTAGAGAATGATAAAAAGCTGCTCCAAGTTGAACGATAGTTTAAAATTGACAAGCAATAAAGAACCTAGATGGGTCAGAACAGGGTAATTAAATGAAGTGGTCGTGACACCAACACGGTTGATGCATGTTCAACGGGTGAGGGGGATACACACGTGTTTAAGGCGTGGATCTACTCTTCATCGGCATCGTCTCTCACTTGAGGCTCTATTCCGGCTTTCACCAATTGATCTCTGAGGATCCGCATGTCATCCTTTAATCTGCGACAAAACAAAAGTGGGTCAATGATCGGCTCCAAATGCGTTACAAGCGAGTGCGGGAACAATGGAAATTAACGTATATGAACTCGATGCAAGTATGGAAATGAATAGATCAAATGAGATGCAATAAATAGCAACGCAAACACATCGACATGCCGGATGTCTCCAAATCCCAGGTCAGCGAGGAAACCGAATACTCAGAAAGAGCTCAAAACAAACCAAAAATGAAAGCTAAAGCGACAAGACCACCAATGTAGCTCTTGAGTCTGAAAAACTGCACATACCTCGTCACAGCCTCCGACTGCTCATCATTCTCCGACTCCATGAACTGGATCTCCATCGTCTTTCTCGACACCTCGTCACCCAGATCTCTGATCTTCTTCTGCGCATCATCCAATTGTTGTTGTAGCATCTTCACCGCCTTGTCATGCTCAGCCATTAAGTCACCAAGCTTCAAATTATGCGCCTCATGCACCTGGCTTAGCATCTCGTCCGTCACAACACCACTTGAAGGCGAGGTAGCCTCATGGCTGGCAACGATACCATTGTTGTTCGCTTTCGGAGATGCCTTTAAACTGCCTAATTCCGCTCTCACTGTTGCTAGCTCTCCCTCTGTGTCTGATAATCTCACAGAAAGGACATCCTTTTCCTTTGTGAGCAAGATAAGCTCTTCCTCGTGTATAGCTTTGAGCTTCGACATTTCTTCCGCGCGTGCTTTTGCAGCCTCTTCCAGGTCTTGAGCATGATGATCGGACATTGCCGTCATTGAACTCTTGGTCAGGTTCAATATTTCGGTTGTCACAGACAGATCAGCCTCTGCACCCGAGAGCGCCCTCTTCAGTCTCTCGTTCTCGGCAATGTGTTCGGGCGTCAAATGGACTTCAGCATCAGCCGCAGCTTTCATTTCTTCAAGCTGTTCCTTGAGAGACTGAACCTCGCTACGAGAGACCTCAAGCGCAGTCTTAGCCTTTGCCAAGTCATCGTGGGTTGCTTTGAGTTCAAGCTTTGAATGGTTGAGTTGTTTGCTGGAACTTTGGATCTCGGATTCAAGACTCGACGCATGTTCAGCTTTAAGTTCCCTAAGAGTGTTTAAATTGGCAGCTTGGATTTCTTCAACGGTAGCCTTGGATTGAGCACGCAGAGCTTGAAGTTCTTTGGCATGATCTTCTCCAGCTTCATGCTGAAACACTAAATCAGTCCTCTAATCCAAATATCAAGATAGAAGAAAAAAAATACCTTAGCACGCTCAAAAGCCTGCTGGAGAAGTTGATCATGCTCATCTTCGACGCCTTGAACTCTGGCATTGTATTGGGTCTCTTGGCTCTGTGCATAATAGCATCACCCCTCAATACGGAACACAACGTGGGATGGACTAACCTCAAGTTCTTGAGCGATGGAGGCAATTCTCTCTGTCAATTCGTTTTGAACTGCCATGTAGGCTTGCTCGACTTCCAATGATTTGAGTTTGTGGGCCTCCTCGGCATCAACGGCAGCCTTTTTTGCCTTATCCAACTCAGTAATCGTAGCCCCCAAATCTCTTTGTATGGCCTGCAGAGTCTGTGACACTTGCGTATGTTTTTTGGCAGCTTCCGCCAGCTCCCCAGCATGCTTCTGCTGAAGGTCTCCGATGGTAGCTGCATGTCGCGATTCAGCGGTCTTCAGATCTTCTGCTGCTTTTGTTATGTCCTGCTGAGATTGATCGAAGCTACCTTGAAGAGTCTTGATGGTGTTCTTTAACTGATCACGTTCATCTTCAAGAACTTCCTGAGCTTCCTTCAGCTCTAAGATCTCAATCTCGAGTTCGGAGACCTTTGTTGCTGTCTCCTCTTTCTCGGTGTTCAAAGCATTGAGCTGTACTTGGAGGGTTCCAGCTTCCTGTGCTCCCTTCTCAAGCATTTCGATCTTCTTCTGAGCCTCATCTAAAGCTGAGACCTGCACCTGCTTTAGCTGTCCCGTCTCGGCCACGATTGCCTCCAATTCAGAATGGGCTTTGAACAAGGCTTCCTTACTGGCAGCAGCAGCAGTTGCCGCCTCTGAAGTGGTAGCATCGTGAGAAGTCTGGAGGGTAGCCAGATTCTCCTTGGCGCTGGATAGCTCTAATTCGAGAGTCGAAATTCGCTCGTTCAGTTTTGTATCGAGTTCACTGGATGAGGTGGCTGTAGCCACAAGCTATACCACGAAGTCAGTCGAAGGAAGTATATACCTGAGTGAGACCTCACCTCCTCCTTCAAAGAGATCAAGGCGGATTTAGATTCATCATATTCTGCTTGTAGCCTTGTAAGCTCGTCCTTTGACTTTTGAAATGTCACTTCTAGAGCGGCCTTAGACGATTCGAGCTCGATAGCTTGAGAGTTCTTCGTCTCTATCTCACTTTGAAGAGTTTCAAGCGAAAGCTTTAGGCTCTCCACTTGTCCCTCCAATTCAGCCACAGTTTCTGTCTTTGATTTAAGCTCATCACTGGTAGCATTAAGCTATAACTCAGGTGAACCCAAAAGTTAAATTGATTGAGAGGCCAATGTAAAACCTACCCGGTTTCGGAGATCTTCTAGAGCTTTAATATTTCCATCTTCCTTGTCTTCTTTGATAGACGAGATAGAACCGGTGCGTACTACAGAGGACTTGCCCGCTGCAGAAAAAGGTCGAGTGGGGGCTCTCGAGGCAGTAGAAGCCAATGATGCCGTGGGTCGAGCGGTTGCAGCTGACCGGGCAGTAGGCGTGGCTTTCTTGGTTGCCGCCTCTGATATTGAAGCGCGAGGCTTGGCACCGGCGACGCCGACTGAGTGCAGAGAAGAGACAGAACCAGAAGGAGATATGACAGAAGCACGGTTGTGTGCGATACCAGGCTCTGCCGCGACGGCCTTACCACTCATTGAGGAGGCAAGAGTGGTTCGTGGCGTGGTGGGTGGCACGGACTTAATCCCTGCAGGAGCGAGTGAAGTGCGGCGCGTAGGTGCTGCTGCACTGGTGGCTGTGGGTCGGGTGATCGAGGCTGCGGGTTTCGACATTGCGGAGGTAGTAGATCTTTTCAGAGGAGAGGTGGGCGTTGTCCCTCCCGGTCCTGAGGTGCTTCTCGACACACCAGTAACTGGCTACGTGTGGGAAAAAAAGACACGAAGTGGAATCAATTCATGAGTCGCCAGCCAGTCCGTAGGAGCACACGTTGAATATTCACCTTCTTTCCAGGGGAAGTGCCAGCTGTCTTCGTTGCAACAGGCGAAGCCTTGTCCCCTTTTGCCTTTGCCGCAACACTTGTTGAGACAGATAACGTTTTCTTGACAGGTGACTTGACTGCGGTTGTTTTTGCCACCAGAGGTGTGGGTGTGTCCTCGGACAGCGGGGTATTGACGGTCGCACTGGTGGTATCTCCAAGAGGGGTGTCTAACTCTGGACCCAGAGGGGTGCCACTTGAGGGATCGGGTTCATTTTCTGGAAAAGGACTTGGTACCTCCTCAGCCGGATTGGTCTGGTCTCCCTCGTGGTTGTCGTGCGGACTCTCACTTCGGTCAGAGGGCTCGATTGGTTCCGAGATCATGTTGTGATCTGCGGAAAGAGGCGACTGAAGTTGCCCATCAATTGTTGACATTTTTTGGGGGAAAGTAGAGGAGAAGGGAGAAGTGAAGACTTCTAAATATTACCCGTTACGGAGAGTGACTTCCTCCTTCCGGGTTACCCTGGTATGCATCAACACCAGTCAACAGACGCGTCGCGCTATTTATTAGCTCCTTAGTACATATTATCTGTATTACAATGCGAGTCTATTTGACACTTCTACAGCAAGAGTGAAGACAAATTCAAGGCTGTAATCGAGGGTTCTTCGAGGTTGTTGTGATTATAGCTCAGGATTGTGATCTGGGAAGAAAGTTTTTGAGTCCTAGAAAGACCACAGGAGGTAACAACTCACAGCACCAGCATCCATAGTTAATTTATTGCCTGGAAACCTGTCAGAATTCTGGCATTGCTAAGTGAGCTCATGATGATCTCACCATATGCCAGGGGAAACCCGACCCAACGAGCAGTGAGGACCCTTCCAAAATGGCCATGGGCAACAATCACGACGTCTCGAGAAACAGTCCCCTCCTCATAATATTTCTTGTGATAGGCACGGATCTGTTCAACGACACCATCGACTCGAGCTTGTAATGCCTCGACACTCTCACCTCCTGCATAACTTGATTCTACCGAGTCAGTTTCTCCCGACTTTGAAGAGACATTGGTTCCTACCCATCTTTCCAGCCGTCCCATCCAGGGCTACGCTCCAGGATCTCTGAAGTTAAAAGGCCTTCATAGTCTCCTACGTTGACATAAATAGGGTGGAAGATAATTTCCAGGCCTTTAAGTAACGCACCGTAATCCCATTCCCTTACCTCCTCTGTCAGGATGTGATAAGGAGTCTTCGGCACATTCTCAAAAAGAAGGTGGAACGTCTTGTGTGCACGTTGCCTCGGAGAGACGAAAACGGTGCACAGATTGTTTGGATCCATCAGGCCTACTATTTTTTAGCACCTCTTCACTTTGGCAATGGATGTACTTACGGCCTTCACCGACTAGTTTTTCAGCCGTTGCTTTCACTTGACTTTCACCTGCAAGAGTCAATGGAATATCCGAGATGCCTGTCTGTAAGGATGGTCAACTTGATTGGTTCTGCCCAGGTAGTGGGATGACATACGTGTCTCCTGGGAGAAGACAAGAAATGTCAAAGATGCCTCAAAGTCTTTGGAAGAAAAGAAACAAACCCGTTTACGGACCATTCGGTCTGTCCTAAAAATCCGATCATCAGACTCAACGAGTTGTAGCTAGTCATCTATCCTTACCATGTCGGACGATGAAAAGCCTAGGCATGGGTCGATGAGGGGACATGGCGATGATGGAAGCAAGACGACGAGGTCAAGGTTGATAAACTAATTTCTGAGATGATCGGACCGAAGTATCTCCTAGGAGAGGCGATCCTGGCTCAGACCTCGCTTATGAATGATAATGCAGCTTTCTTGCAGATGGGCATAAAGTCACATACCAGGGTCCGAGGACTGGAGTTCGATCAGACGATATTAAGCGATGCACCAGGACGCAGTGGTCCAAATTAGCACCGGACCGGAATGCCGTTGGTACCAGGTGTGTATACGTGACCAACCATTGATGATTTGCGATTCGGCGCTCGACTCGACTCCATATACACACTTACAGCTCATTTCTCGGTGGCTTACATCTTGACATGTTCGACGAATGTCAGTTAATTCCAAGTGTTTCGTGACACCTCAAACTATATTACTTGTGTGCAGATGTCGAACACGCCGCAACAACTGGGGTCTCACCTCCCAATGTCCTTCCTTTACCAAACATTCAATATGAAGGATTCGAGTCGTCTCCTTACGGAACTAACGATTCCCGTGCAGATCTTGATGAACTTGCACAGGTACAGTCAATGGTTTCTCCAAAAAAAAATCCTCTCAACAAAACATTCTCTATTTCTCGCACAGATCAATGGCACAGGGATCAATGAACCCACTGCAGCCATCTTCGAGCTCGGACGAGTGCAGTTCGCATTTCCTGCCCCCCTGGTCTCATTTGCAGTCAGCTCAGACCTTTTGGTAATGGGGTTCACAAATAACCTCCTCGTTCTCATCGAACTCTCGCATGCCGACCAAGTCATCAAAATTCCAATACCTCGCAAGGCCATCGAAATGACATTGTCCAAAGTTTTCATGGACCCTTCCGGTCGTCATATCATCGTGACGTCTGTTCAAGGCGAGAATTGGTATTTATATCGATATTGGAAGAAACCTCGCGTCTTGAAAGGATTCAAGATGGTCATTGAAAGTATCGCGTGGAACAAGGTTGCTCTGTTGTCAGCGACACATTCCACGTCAACAAGAGAGATTTTGATTGGTGCGAGAAACGGGACCATATATGAAGCTGTTTTAGATGCAGAGGAGGATTTCTTCAAGTCCCAGGAACGGTATTTGCAGTCTGTGTTTACTCTATCCGAAAGACATCCAGTCACTGGTATCAAATTCAATTACTTCACTGCGTCGGAGGTTAAGAAAGCATTGATTGTTGTTACAACCACAACGAGGATCTACCAGTTTGTGGGTCTCGTAGAGAGGAAGTCTGATGAGGTTGGAAAGGTGTTTTCACAGTTGTTCGCTGGGTATCGGGATACTGTTCCAAGTGCGTCACGACAATTTTGAGTTTATTGAAGTCTTATCCGTATTCGATTCAGAAATTCTCGAGCTTCCTGGAGACATCCAGAATTCCGACCTGCAATACTTCACTCCGAATCCGGATCAGGTACATTCCGTACCAAAACGCATGGCGTGGATGACTGCAGCCGGAGTCTACCACGGCTCTCTCAAAGTCGCCGAGGCTGACTCGGAGGATCACATTGATAATGCACAACTACTACCATACCCAAGTCTACCCAGTCTCGGCTCTGAAGACTTTCCCCTATCGCTGTCTCTGACGGAATTTCACTTCTTGCTGTTGTTCAAGGACAGGATTATCGGCATATGTAACCTGAACGACCACATAGCATATGAGGAGCAGCTACCTCTAGTATGTCTTGGTATGCCTATCTATCACGAACAGGCTGATGATCTTTATATATACATATATATATATATAGAAATCCGATGAAACCATTCTCGGGATGTCCGCGGACCCCGTACGTCAGACGTATTGGGTTTTCACTAATCAGTCTCTTTTCGAAATTGTCATCGGCAATGAAGCTCGCGATGTCTGGAAGATCTATCTTGAGCAAGGTCAATTTGATACCGCACTCGGGTTTTCCAAGGTTGTATCACATCCTTCATTCATGTGCATGTGTTCATCATGCTTGCTTACAGGCGGCGTATCAGCGTGATCGAGTTTTGGCTGCTCAAGCTGATTCGTACTTCAAGGAAGCAAGATACTTTCAAGCTTCTGGATGCTACTCGCAATGCTCAACGACGTTTGAGGAGGTCGTGCTCAAATTTTTGGATATCGGGGAACGTGATGCCCTAAGGTCATATCTAATCTCACGGCTGGAGCGAACGAAGAAGACTGTACGTCTTGCAAATATCTCTCTTCAGCCT
>Ga0153944_1000189_pt1 | contig 26063 bp, 26 predicted proteins | sample TSNJ028MetaG_FD_104703 | JGI IMG/M metagenome (GOLD analysis project Ga0153944, IMG submission 104703) | Attine ant fungus gardens microbial communities from New Jersey, USA - TSNJ028 MetaG | ecosystem: Host-associated > Fungi > Mycelium > Unclassified | place: USA: New Jersey, Wharton State... | reverse complement strand
TACTACTCCTATTCTGAGATTAGTATAAGTACTTTACTAGTATATCATAGTTCCTTAGTTCATAGATTAAAGTTACAAAGTCATTCTCTTGTAGTGCTCTTCTTCTCTGCTATATATTCTTAACTCTATTAATTTGAACAATATTCCACTACTCTAAAATATATAACCATATATACAATAGGAGATTGAGACATAGCACACAAGCTAAGGCCAAGGTTATTCTACTTTTGTATCATTATTGCATTTTTTCCAGACCAGCTATAAAACTACAGGACCAGAGAGTAACATCTTTTATTTCATCTAGTAGTGTGTTCCACTCTCTGATACCACTCATTGCATCACTTCCTAGAACCTAGAGTGTACATTCATAGTATATTCATAGTAATTCATAGTATATTCCTAGTCTTTTTATATTACTATCCCTATCTTCCTGACAAGTTTGGAAATGACAGTGAGAAATAATCTTGGCTTTAATGTATGTATTGTGCTCTGATCTCCTATTGTAAGTGATTATTAATTTTGGAGATAAGGAGATGTCATTAGATACTGTATTATGAGAGCCCCAAAAAGGAAACAGTCTTCCATACATTTAAATACTTAATCCAAAATCTCAAGTCATACAATGAGATCAAGGTATAAATAGCATGGAAACTTAGGAAACCAAATCACATGACAAGGTCAAGTGACTATAGAACATTCTGGAAGAATATGTGATTGTGGACTAGTAGTAGTACAGCCACTGTAAAATAGTATAAGTAGTAGTCCAATCCAAGGAAGAACTCGATGGAGTTCTTCCTGAACATCCACCTAGGGTAATCACTAAGAGCATTTACTACCTATCAATAACATACTGAGCAAGAAGTCTGAAGTTTGAGTTGAGAAGTATATAGGAAAGGAGAAGGAATATGAACAGTGGACAAGTAGATATTAATCTATAGACTAGGTTGCTACTATGTATCTACTCTGTATATATACTATCACTGGAATAGGAGAGATCCAGTCTATACCACAATACTCCTACATAGCTAGAAGTAATTATTTAGGAGATAAATAATAAAGAAAAGAAAAGAAATAATAAAATATAACTGAAAATTCAGTATATGACACTTGTGTACTGTGCCTTGATCTCCTGTTGCTGTTGTGGTCATGTATTTTGAAGTAGTGGAACATTGTCTGAAGATGAGATAAATTTAGAACTAACAGAGGTATATAGTAGAAAGGAATAGTATCATAGAACTTTGGAGATTGATGACTTTAATCTATGAACTAAGGAATTATGATATACAGTTGAAGTACTTATACAAAGTCCAGAATAGGAGTAGTATAAATGTTTGGTCTACATTGTGATCCTATAGGAGTAGACAAATTAGGAGTTCAGGAGTGGAAATAATAAATAAAATGAAAAGAAAATGAAAAGAAAATGAAAAGAAATATTAATTAATACCAACGCTGACAGAAGTTCAGAAGCAAAATTAATAAATAAAATAAAAATGAAAAGAAGATAAATATTAAATAATACCAAGTTCTTGGGTTATTTTAACTTGCAATAGGCCCTATTTGTGTCAATTAATGGGTGGGCAAAATTAAGAGGCTATGCATTTACAATTCAAAGGTCAATACAAGACTTCTTAACCATTTTCTATGCATGTGATTGAGTACACTAGACAAGCACCAGACTAAGAACAACTACACAAGCAACTAGCCATCCCTTTTCAGTACTAGCTAAGGAGTTGTCTAAGGATTGGACTCTAAATCATTGTCTCGATGAACACTATGCCTGTCATAATGTGGAATTTCACATTGAATTTGGCCTATCACTGATGGATGACTAAGCGGCACAGACCTGTGCACCTAGTGGGAGCCATTTATCTCTATCTAAAGACAAGAAAGTGAAACACTTGATCATCAGGAGATGAACTAATTTCTAATGTAGCATTCAATGTTCCAACAGGTATTTGGCAGCAGTAGACACCTCAAGGAGGGGAAGGAGTGAACCCCCCAAGAGGAAACACGTTTTGCTTTGTCATCATTAAATAAAGATTTGATTCTCGCACTGATCTTTCATCCATGGCACAAGCAGCCCAATCATTCTACACTTGTCTCTCATGTTCCATCGCTTTTCTATCTCCAGAGGAACAACGCAAGTAACTCCATCAGTTATAATCTCCCTAATTCGCTCACCATCCTCACCCCCTCTTTCAGGCAATCATTACAAGTCGGACTACCACCGCTATAATATGAAACGTCGAGTAGCAGGTCTTCCCCCAGTTGCTCTCGCGATCTTCAATCAAAAAGTACTAGACCATAAAGAAGAGACTGCGACTGTGTCCTCTTCCAGAAGCGAGTTCTGCGAGGTCTGCAAGTGAGTCATCGAGGACCGAGTGAACGACATCCAACAATTCATAATTCCACAGTAAAACCTATACAACAGATAACTCGTACCGCTCCCACCTCCAGTCCAGAAAGCACAAGGAAAACGAAGTCCGAGCGGCTTCAAAATCCAAACCTTCATCAGAATCAGAATCCAAACAATTGGGTACCACCTCTCCTCCAAAAGCAAAATCGCAATATGGCCGTGGTGCTATTGAAAACAAAATTGCGTCACTCTCTTCAGATGAGGCGGGTACGGAAGATGATATCAGTCGTACGATTGATGATCGAATAGCTGCTATTCGCTCACGCCTTTCTTCATCCCATTGTCTCTTTTGTTCCGAACAATCTTCTAGCCTTGAAGGCAATCTGACTCACATGTCGATCGCCCATTCCTTCTTTATTCCTGATGAAGATTATCTTGTCGACACTGCTGGCTTGATTGTTTACCTTGGTGAAAAGATTGCCGTCGGCAATGTTTGTATCTACTGTGGTGGTAAAGGAAGGCAGTTTCGCACATTAGATGCTGTTCGGAAACACATGATTGACAAGAGTCACTGTAAAATTGCGTATGACAACGAACACGAGCGGCTTGAGATCTCAGATTACTATGATTTCACCGCGTCCTATCCCGATGATTGCATGCAGAAGAAAAAGGAGACTTCCAAAGCAACTGACGAAGAGTGGGAAGACATGGATGAGGACGAGGTTACCTCAGGAGACCAATTGGATGAAATCGTTGACGAAGACACCTTGGAACCAGGTTCAAAATCCAAAGACAGTGACGATCTTCCTGAAGATCAGATCACATATGGTGACTCACATTTCGAACTAGTTCTCCCGTCTGGTGCTCGCATCGGGCACCGATCATTGAAGCGCTATTACGCACAGTCGTTCTCTAGTATGCTGGGCGGAGGCAAACCCGAAGATCCAAATTCTGGTGCTGCCCTCATTCGTCAATTAATAAAAGAGAAAAACTCGGATCAAGTTCCTCGAAAAGGAGGGTTTGGTGCATACGGGGCTGGAACAGATGTTGTCAAAGCACGGAATCGTGGTGAAGCTAGAGAAGCTGGTCGTCATGTTCGCGAATTCCGTGATCAGCGACGAATGGAAGATTTCAAAACCAAGGTTGGGTTTGTACACAATCACCAAAAACACTATAGAGATCCTCGTAAGTTGGTTTCTAATCTGGCTCAGATAACTCTTACTCAGCTATATCGTCTTCCAGTGCTTCAGTGATTCGACCTCGCGCCCCTCTGATTTCATTATCCCAAACTGATAAGATAAAAAATAGGAAATATAATACAGTGATGGAAATCAAGAAAATGAGTTGATTGAAAACGAACATTATGTCTTTTTTTTTAAGTCAGGAGCATTGTGTCTCACTTCTTTGATTTCAAGATTGGGTATATGTGTTATTTCCAAACATGTGAAAAACGAGCAGCGATAAAAATAACTAATCTAGTACAAATAAGCTGCAGGTACAATCCCCTCGCGTCCTGTACGAAGGTCCCGAGCATACCACCATCTATCCGAGAGGGTTAACATTCCATTGTTATAGTGGAAGGCAGTCGACTCACGCATGATCCTTGTCGTCCAAGATCTCAACCTCCATTCCAGTTTGCAGAGCGAGCTCACCCTCGCCATTTGGGGTAAAATCATATCTCACATGACCAATCCGACTATTCTCATCTGGTAGAAGACCACCAATGACTTCAGAAGGAGTCTCTGCTCGAAGATAGTTGCTGGCATCTGGGCCGAATGGATCTTGATCGTCGACTGGAATAGATTTATCCTCCTTCTCTAGACCGTAGCTGCCAAACGGACTATTTGTCCCTAATATGGTCGTACGTGTAGCAGCATTGATATGCTCTAACAGCGAAGAAGGACGGTGATGTGCCGAATCATCATCATCTTCCTCAGTTGTATCATATCTAACCTTGTCATCATGACGAGAGAAGAGAGTCCAAAGAATTCCGACTAGAGCCAAGAGGAAGACAATGCCAGCAGCTATAGCAATGGAAATCAGAATGACCACACCAGTAGCCAGGAATCCTGCAAAAGGCACATTTAAGAATACAGGTCAACTTGAATGAGAATACTCACTGTGCTGCGCGAAATCGAACTTTGCAAGCGAATGGAACCAGGAGGCGACGAAACCGGGCTTGCCGTCCGCATTTGTCGAAATAATGTAAGGAATGAATGTCTGTCCATCAAAAAGAACCGATGACGCATTCCCAGAATCCAGCAATGCGCCGGACATCATCAACACACGGTCGGGCTCAATGATACCTTGCGCTGTATGTGTATTTTGGAGTGGTACCATCGCGAGCTGAGATACAGACGTGTCCGCACTCATGTTCGAGTCTAATAAAAGCATCAGAACACATCTGTGTGTTGCAACTCCTGATAGATACCAAGTGTTGTCCAAGTAGCACCGTTCCAGAACGACAAGAAAGAATCCGAGTCATCAAATGTCCTGCAGGAAGATTGAGCACAGTAGCACGTCAAAAATCTTCACACACCTCCCGGCAGCAAAGATACTACTCGCATTGTAGTTGTTGACTTCGATCGCGACAATCGGTCCAGGAATGTCTGAGGGTAATCCCAAGGGTATCCAGGTCGAATTTTCCAGAGAAAATTGAGCGACACTACAAGAAGTACCACCATTTATGGTGAGGGATCCTCCAACTATAAGGACTTCTTGGTTGTTCTTAGAGGATGTCAATGGACTGAATCAATGAGATCTTTAATTCAGGACTTACACCAGCATAGGCCACAGTCATGACTTGACCAGATATCCCCGCGCCAGGTACATTCCATTGATGACTACCTGTATCGTAGAGACAGACAGCTTCACACACAAGTGATCCAGCCCGGGAAAATGTACCAGCAACAATGATAGAATTGGTCTGAGATGTTGATTTAGAAATGGAGCAAACAACAGGAGACCTTTGATCACTGGCTTGTAGCGGTTGTAAACTACTGAGGTCCCACTGTTTGTCGACAAGATCGTAGATGGCTAAACCATCGGCATTTGTCCCGGAGATCGTGAACTGACCGCCAACGTAGAGACGATTACCATCAACAAACAATGAACGAACAACACCATCTAGTTGTGTACCAGAAAGACCAGAAGCAGATCCAGTTTTGGTATCATAGAGAAGGACACCTGAGATAGGAGTATTGTCCTGGGGATTGTACGTGAAATTGCCGCCTAGGATTGCGATTTCCGTCAATGATGAGCCATTGGTCCAGAAGGCCCCTGTGAGGACAACAGGAGCGGTCGTTGGGAGAAGGGACGGCAATGGAGTATCAGACAATTGCCTTGTGACCATGCGGCGGGAGGACGTGTGTGGCACCCAAGCGGAAGGAGCATAAGAACGACGACTGCTGGAGTTGCTATTGGCTACCAATCGGGTTCCAGAGAGTGATATGGGGAGAAGGTCAACTTGAGGTTCATTCTCATCACCATTCTCTAGCATAGCAATGCCACTTGCGCCAAACTTGCGGAAGCTGACCACATTGCCTGCAACCCACTGCTGTGAGGTGCCGTTCACGATTAAAGACATGTTACCAACAACAAATCCTCCACTACTTGACCAGGTATTTGATGTGATATTCCAGGCAGCCAAACTCGATACTGTGGCGTCACCAGCGGAAGAGAACGAACCAGCAACCTGAACAAGGTCGTTACTCAAACTCAAGCTATTGACAACACCGTCAACGCCGGAACCCATCAGTGTCCAAGTGTTTTGATTAATTTCATAGGCAGCAATACTTCGGAGTCGTCCACCAGTTGATGCATCAGCAGTGTCTTGGAATGCCCCACCGACATAAAGGCGATTTGTATCAATCAATAACGCAGAAACAGGTCCGTTCAGACCATTATTCGCGATCGAAACCAGTCGACCATCTCTGTACATTACAATATTTGAAGCTCCCGAAGCAGGACCCGAGGAAAGCTGGAAAGTACCAGCGAGGAAAATAAGACCAGAAGGATGATGAGCGACAGCTCTGATATCGGATCCGTTTAGCTGTGTTAGGTTATCGATGCCATTGCTCATCTCAACGCTGATGCTATCGAGGGGTGTCAATGAAGAATTGGGAAGCATCTGGGAGACATCATGACTGTTGCTATCAGATGCCAAAGACCGAGGCCACTCAAAAAACCCGAAACCATTTTGAATGCCCTGGAGTGCATTGGAAGAGGTGTTAGACCCCATGAAATCAACAGATTTAAGCACCAGCTGGACGCGGTCAGCCACAATCTCATATCGACCGTTGCTGCCAGATCCCTCAGGCTGATCAGCCAAGACCATGGTGATGGTTGTGACAAAGTCAACACCGGATGGCTTGACTGGTCCACTATAAATCTGAGCAATATTGTTGACCTGGTTTTGCTGTGAGATAGTGGTGACAACGGGAGGAAGCCCGTCACCAGGGAAGATGGTGACTTTGACGCTTGTTCGGGAGTCACAGTCAAGAAAATTTGTGCATCCAGGTATCAGGAGACTGACATCATAATTTCCTTCGGCAGATACGAAAGGTAACCATGTGAAGCTAGGTCCCGAAGCTGAAGGAGTTCCGACATCAAAATCGGAGACAAGAATTGTCTGGGTGGTTCCTGCAATGCCTGTAGTTGCAACCTTAGCAACCCAGTTCCCTGTTTTATTGGTGTTTGAAGGGCTAGGCGCAAAGCATGATTGGCCATTTTCTTGTTCGACAGCAGAAGCGAATGCACCAGAGGAAAGAAGTTGAAGTAGATGTAGGCCTGGGCCATTTCCGACGAAACCCAAGAGTGTGATTTGGATACCAGTAATCTCTAACGTGGAATCGAAAAGGAAGTCTTGATATAACAGAGAGGAGTCGGTTGATAAAGGACAGGGATCTGTGCAACTCCGGTTTTGACTTGTAGTGGGATCAATATAGGTCAGAGGCCGTATTTGATTATCTGGAATAGTCGTTACACTGGTATTGATAGTCAGAGGAGTTGGAAAAGGCTGGTGAAAAGGGGATACTCACCTGAAGGCAGTTGTCCCGTGATTGGACTGGAAGGTATTGCCAAGACGTACACCATTGGCAGAGATAGAGGAGAAGGCCCGCACAATGATCAAAGGAGTCCCATTGTCAATCGCAAACCATGAGTTCCCTGGTCCGTCTGGTCCAGCCGGACAGAGAACATTCTGGATGTTGTTGAATCCAGGTTCTGAGGTCGAGGGGGAACCATCAACTTCTGCGCTTTGCAATGGAACAGAGACAAGGGAGGAGGTAAAAGGCGTAGCACCAGCAGAGAATGGTACATTGGGATTATGAGCAGTACTGAGTGAACCAGTACCGAACGTAGTCACGAAGGAACCGGCGAAGAAAATGGAGGAGTCAGAGGAGTTGGTGGTTATAGAGTTAACACGAGACTGTGCTCCTGATAACCCTTTGAATGGAGGAGGGTTCCATGATCGGGCCTGAGTGTCCCAAACGGCAACGGCAGAGCCTGGGGAAGTAAAGCTACCACCCACCCATACCTTTTTTTCATGCAAGTCACAGAAGACTGAATATATTTCACCGTTCGGGGAGTTAGGTGTGAGGGCAGAGAAGGAGTTTGAGGAAGGATTGTACAAGGCAATATTGGTCGTGGAGGTATCCGCAAGAGAGGTAAAGGAGCCACCGAAATAGGCGACACCGTCTAGGTCACAAGCAGCGTTGATTCTGCCTCCCGGATTTGTTGAGGCGAGGCGAGCCAAAGAACCATCCGAAGAGCGAGAAAAGAGGGTTGAGATTGCTGGGTCAAAGGTGACAGATGAATTTGAGAAAAAATCAAAGCCAGCAAAGGCACCAGCCAGGCCGACCCTGCCCATGCGGTCAAAGTCAACTTGGGGGAAAGCGGCATAGACGGACAGAACCCATGTAGCGAGGAGGAAAACGCGCGATGGTGAGGAAGGGGCCATGGAGTTCAATTAGCGAATTAGGGTATACATGCAAAATGGCAGCGGACGACTACAAAACATGCTGCCTCCTGGTTGGGCTATATATTCTCACGGTCACTATCTATTGCTTTACAACAAAATCACTCAGATCTGCCTGCGTACCCACTCCAATAAGGAACGGCGATGCTTGTTCAAATACCCTGCAAATGATATAAATCGGCTTTCACGTAGTCACTGGTGTACACAACTCACTGAGGATACCGGTATCGATGCACCGGTGGCCGTCTTGCACTTGTCGTCAGCCTGGTATTGTCAGCCACTTCTGCCTGGAGTGCCGTGTTCTGTGTATTTACTTCTACCCATTCCTTTGAAGGGGTTGTGTACATCGCAATCCAGCGGGTAAGATAAATGTTGTCACCAGGCTCCGGGGCATACTTGTACGCAGCGGTAACAACACCAGCCACGATGAGTGCATTGCGCCAAAATGGAGTCGTAAAATCTGGTTCACATTTCATTCCATATTTCGACCTCCAACACGCGACAACGGACCTTCTTTGGAGAAACTATCGTGTTGTTCGCCATGACCTCCCGAGACCCATCTACGATATGGTAGAGTGACTTGTCTGCAAGGGACACCGATGGAACGGAATCTGGCCAATAACATGGAGGAAAAGAGAGGAACAGGCCGGCGCGTACCGGTTGATTTGCAATCAAACAGAAAAATAATTAATTATATGTACTTCAATTCTTGCCCCTCCTCTCGTGCATCATGTTGCGCACTTCTGAAGTGGCGCCTCTAATCCAGCCCCTTCTTCGTAACCATCCTACAAGACGAGGTGTGAATGCTGCCGTGAGCCCAATACGTATGGGCAAGAAAAGTGTCTTGTGAATAGTGTAAGCCAAAACCAGCATGGCGTACAGCCCCTCCGAGCCTCCCTGGTTCCCATGGCTGGCTCGGTCAATCTCGTCACGACCAGGCTCTGCAGGTCTTGAGTGGTATAGATTAACTATCATGTGCTTGGCCTGTGCTGCGACACGCGACACATAATCTGCTCCAAGTAAATTGATGCCCACAAACGCAACGCCGAAATCGAGGGCAGACAAAATCAGGTAAACCCCAAGGGCATACCAACCGTAAGATTTTATCAGATGTTTCAAGCGTTGTGATAGTGTCACACTTTGTGGCCGAGAATTCAATGAGGGGGGCGGTGAGTTTGTAAGACGTGCTGGAAAACGATGGAACAGCTGACCAGCCCTAGGAAGGGTACCGCGGGCGCGCGTAGTAGGCAACAAAGGTGCTGTAATGCTAGGTTTGACAACCTTGAGGATGTTGAAACGAGGAACAAGGCTACGGATAAGGAGCATGGGCATGGAAGAAAAATAAGAAATGAGAAACGGCAACAAGTGATGTCATCACCTCCGATCACGCCATTCCGCAGATTCAGTAATCCCTTATCCAATGTTATGCCTTCCACGAGGTTTCGGCCTGTACCTTCAGCACGAGGCTTTCACGCATGCTTCTGGTATATCCATATGCTTCTACTAGTTCCAAGGGCCCATTGTTGTGTCTCAGCAAGTTTGCTACACTCACTTTTCTGAGTGTCTGCCGTTGGGGTGTAACAACTCAATGTCCTAATGTGCTAGAGCCAAGAGAACCATTCTGAATCATGCCCTTACCGGGGAACACCGACAAGGATTCTTTCCCAACAAAAGGGTTGACTGTTCATGTAATCTCTTTAGGTTGTTGGCTAGAATGGGATTCCATGTCTCCCTCTCCCTGCAACATATATGTCCATGAAACTGGGCACCTTATTCAACTACTTTTTTTGAATAGTTATTGAATAGTGGCTAGCTGTTCTCGAGTGACTATAATACAGGTCGCTAGTTATGTTGGGATGTCGAGCGTTACACTAAAAATAGGTACGTTTCTATTGGTAGCTACGTTACATGATGAAGATAGAGGTATATAAGTAGTTCAGTTACTTTGTATTGGGTATTTGTTTGTACCCTTTCTACCCTGTACCCTCCCCCGTTCGTATTTCAACGAGTTAGTGATCTGCCTTGGTTCCTTGAAATTGCTGATAAAGGGAACCCAGAGGTATTCATTTAGAGTAACCCTGCAAACTGCAATCGAGCACCATGTAAATCAATTTGTTATAAAGACTGTAATTATGTTTAAGGTAGTCTTGAGCGATTACAGGCTATTACATAGCTATCTGTCTCCATATTCTCTCTCTCAGTCGCTCATAGCTTTGTTAATGAAGGACCCTAACCCCCCATTGAAGCAACCCTGATAGAATACCTATTCTGCCACGGACGCAGCCGGAAAATCAGTCTCAAATGTGAATTATGGAGTTCCAAGTAAACAAAATACTCAAAGAAAATAGCCTATAAATAGTAATTATCTCATGCTAGATCACTACGGCAATAGCCGGGACACTAAATTTTGAGGAAGCCAACAGAGATGACATTTTCTACACTTATCATGTCCCGTTTCTTTAGGCAGGCGGGCGACTCTGATTCCGATACTGAAGAATCTGAGGATGAGCTCATGAGCAGTGGTGATGAGGCTCCTCCCAAAACTACTACAACCAACCAAAAATCAGCCATGTCCCGCTTCTTGCGCACGGCGGGCTCTGATTCATCAAGCGACTCATCAGATGAAGAGGAGAGTGAAAGCGACGGCAGCAATGGACCACAACGGCGGCGCCTTGGTCTACCCCTTCGAGATGAATCCGATGAAGAGGAGAGTGGCGATGAAGATAAGCCTGCCGCCAGGATTTTGAGTGCTCAGGAGAGAAGGCTCGCAGAGATGGAGGCTGCAGGAAAAGTTATTGAAAATGGCTTGAAGAATGATGATTGGGTTGCGATTTCTTCCGGTAGGCTATCAAGAACAATGTGGATGTCACACTCTTGATCATAGGCAAAAAAGAATATGATAAAATCTCGAAGATGGTACAACGACAACAGAACGTCTCCGAGCATGTCTCTCCTTTCTACATTCAGATGCTCCTGAATTTGGATACCACCGTCCAAAATGTGCTTTCAGACAAGGATGCAAAGAAGAAATTGAATGCAACTAAGGCCAAGGCTTTGACAGCCATGAAGCAAAAGACTAAGAAGGCACTCAAGGAACATGAATCAGAGGTTGCAAGGTTCAAATCTGTGAGCTGCATATCCATGTTTTCTGAGTCAGTTCTTAACACTACGTCTCCTAGGATCCAGAGGCTTTCGAGAGAGACTTTCGGGCCACCATTGCATCCCCAGCTTCTGTCCAAGCTACTACGTCTACCCCAGCCCATGCCCCAAGCCGACAAGAGGAAGAAGATTTCGCGACCGTAGGAAAGGGAGGGCGTGTCATGCAGATCAACGCAGAGGGTGTCCTGAAAACTCTCCAGGCTATTCAGGAAGCTAGAGGCAAGAAAGTGCGAGATTTTTCACTTGATATTAGATACATCCCGTTCACTAATTGACTTAGAATACCGACCGGGCAGAGCAGATACGCATTCTTGAGAAACTTCTTCAAGTCTCGGCAACTACTTATCAGCGCATTCGTGTACTTCTTGCCCTCATTTCATGTCGATTCGACTATAGTTCCTCCGCTTCTTCGTATATGCCGGTCGACTTGTGGCTGGCTGCCCAACGAGAAGTTGATGAGCTGATCTCAATTATCTCTTCCAGTTCTGATTATTCAATTCAAGAAATTGTTGATGACTACGACGAACTCATTGAGCGGACCCCGCAATCAGAAGGCGGCCTTGTACGGATTTGGGGCAGCTTCATCAGCTTCATTGATCGACTGTGCGACGAGTTCACGCGTAGTCTGCAGCATATTGATCCACATGGAACTGAGTACGTCGAGCGACTGAAGGATGAAAAAGCTCTGTATCGGACAATCTGTCGAGCCCAGGCTTTCTATGAGAAGACGAAGCAGGACAAGACGAAGCAGGACGATTCGCTTGTTCGTGTAACCATGCGACGACTTGAGCTTATCTATTCTAAGGTATGCTTCATCATATCTTCCTCTGTAGTAGATGACAGATCCAGTCAGCCGACGCTTGTGGTTCAAGCTTTAGAATCTGCCGTTGAGGCATCAGAAATCAAGCCAAGTATCATTCTTTCGGACTTGGGGGATTCGTCTGGCCTTGTTCGCGCTCTGTGCGTTTACCTTTACAAATCCGGTAACAGTTTGTTACGCACCAGAGCCATGCTCAGTCAAATCTATCACTCTGCTCTCCACAACGATTTCTATACTGCTCGTGACATGATGCTTATGTCGCATCTTCAGGAATCAATTCATTCAGCAGACGTTGCAACGCAAATTCTATACAATCGCACAATTGTTCAGCTTGGGCTTTGTGCATTCAGGTCTGGGTTGATCAAGGAGACCCACGTAACTCTACAGGAAATTTTTGCTACTCAGAGAGTGAAGGAATTGCTTGCTCAGGGTGTTCATCAACAACGCTTTCAAGTCCTTAGTCCCGAGCAAGAGAGAGCTGAGAAGCAAAGGATGCTCCCTTTCCATATGCATATCAATATCGATCTTTTGGAAGCAGTTTTCCTTGTCTCTAGCATGCTCATTGAAATTCCTCTACTCGCGAGCATCGACTCAGAAGAGCAGAAACGGAAGGCTATATGTAAACCATTCCGAAGATTGCTTGATTTTGCCGACCGGCAAGTCTTCACAGGACCTCCAGAAAGTACCAGGGACCATATCATGCAGGCAAGTAAGGCATTACAAGATGGTGATTGGATAAAGTGTCGGGACCTGGTCCAAGACATCCCAACATGGGACTTAATGTCAGATTCAAAAGCAACCAAAGAGATGCTTGCAAAGTATGTCAGATAATCCATTGACTCGCCGATTCTGATTAGTGTATCTAGACGTATACAGGAGCAGGGCCTTCGAACCTATTTGTTTGGCTGCGCTGCTCAGTATAGCACGCTCTCACTCTCCTTATTGTCGCGTGCTTTCTCTCTATCATTGAGGGTTGTCACATCGATTGTCTCAAAGATGATTTGGAACGAGGAGCTCGCGGCTTCTTTGGATCAATCATCAGGGGTCATTGTGTTTCACCGCATCCAGTTGACTTCACCTCAACAACTTGCCCAAACGATTGCGGAAAAGATCGGAAATCTGGTTGAACAGAACGAGAAAACATTAGATAATAAATTTGGTTCCAACAACGTGTGGTCGGATCGGGCGGATGGAACAAAAGGGGAGAAGCGCGGTGAACAACTCCAGGAACGACGTGGTCATGGTGAGCGAACTCGAGGTATGAGGGGTAAGTCATTGCACTCGATCTTCGATCTTCGCGCCGATTAAATTTCAATCATAGGAGGCATTCGAGGCCGTGGTGTGCGATTTTCGCAAGGTCTGGGCAATCAGATGCCCGGTCAGATTTCTCAGAGTGGATGATTGATTTTTTTCTTTACAATGCCTGTACAACCCCCTATTCATTGATCCCGAGGCAAGTTCCTTTATTATTCATCGGTATTGCTCTTTTCGGAATCGTCATCACTTTCCGTGATATTAGCAACAGTCCAGTCCGTATTTTCCAGTTTTTCATTCTTGAAAATATCTATGCAAGATCAGTTACAGGCATCGCAAAGATAGAGAGACGCGCAACCTCCTGCATTAACTTCATAACCAGCTTGCGTGACACAGCGGTTGAGTTCTGCTTTGACACCGATTTTCGAGTTTTTTCCTAGAACACAGTCGTCGATTTTGGCACTGACAAGAGACTGAATGAACGTAATGAGATAAGATTCAAAGATACGTACCCATCTTCGACGACGCAGTGGTCAAGTAATATACAACCCACAATCTTGACCATCTTGCCAATAATACAATGGCGGCCGATTATCGATCTCTTAATGGTAGTCTTCTCAGAAACTTTGGTGGAGTCCCCGATGATAGTATCGGCCGAGATTTGTGCCCTTTGATCTATAAGGGAACGGTTTTTAGGATCAGTAGGAAGTGCGTAATTGACTGTGGAAAGCGACTACATAAGGTCAGATGAGAGAGGAGGGTAGCAAGGCGTACACACACCCGTCTATTAACATCGACATAGGAATATAAATTATCTACGCGGACAGCAAATCCGGATTCCTTCTGATGGAAAACTATACCGACTTTGAGGCTTGCTGTCACCTTGCTCTGAGAATTTGAAGCGGGAGGCAAAGTATTGAGAAGAGTAGAATGTTGCAAGGCAATTGTTTGCGAAGATTGTGCATATGCCCCTGGGTACAGAACTGGGGAAACCAACAGGTTAAGGCAGATACTATTTCTGAGAAGAATGTGGCATACCATGTCCGTACTTAGCCCTCTTCACCTCCTGGTACTGCACTTTGCATAACCACGGAAGAAACTCCTCCCGGAAGGAGTCTAGATGCTTCTTCTCCAGAAGAGCGTCAAGTATAGAGTGCCGACAAACGTACACATGGGAGTCTTGATAATTGGAAGAAAGACGAACTCTTGGGTACTTTGAAAGCATGGACATTCCAAGTTCAAGCTCATTTGAGTTTCTGTCGAGGTCATTAGTGGTGTCGATATGCAAAAGTGTGCTGGAAGCATCATCCCAGACAATCGATGTGGATGGAGCAGCAGGTCCCCAGTCTTCCGAAGACGCGGCTTTGTCGAGTTTTGTTGTTTGATACCAACACGTTGTGGCAATGGAACCATGTGATCCGGAATCAGCGCGGAACCGGTTTAGTAGGATTGAGAGAGGAAGCGAAGGTGGGGAAATGAAATCACAAGACAGAAGAACAAAGTCTTCCTGGATGCGATGGGCAAAGTGTCGGAGCAGGGTGCAGGTTCCAACACAACTGGCTACTGTTTCATCATATGTCTGAAGATCTATGTGAAGATTGGAAGACGACACATCCGAATGTATATGATGATATAGCGCCGGTCGATGGATTGTAGGGCAAATAAGCAGAACATCTGAAGACAAATATTAGTGAGCGTGGATAGAAGAAGAGAAAGGTAAACCCTTTATCCCCGATTGTTCGATCCACGAAAAAGTGTAGTCTATCAAAGGTTTATTGGCCACGGGAAGCAGGGCCTTTGGAGATGGCTCGTCGCCATAGTCACCTGTAAGGGGCTGGAGCCTGAACGGGATTAGTGAAAGTATTTCTATTTCGGATGGTACAAGACACACTCGTCCCCAAAGCCAGCAAGAATTACGGCAAGATACTCGCGAGATATGAGATCGTGCTTGACAGTATTGAGGTCCATTGAGCCCGCAAACTACGGTGACGCTCTCCTTGAGCTCAAACCATGTAGTCTGTTTTTTCCCACGGCACTGTTGCAGGAGGTAAGTCTCATGTTGAGCTCTCACTTATGCTATTCTGATGTTTTGTGACACTGAAGTACAATGTATCTCAGTCATTACTTAACAATGTAGATGGCTAAGTATATTACCTGAAGTATATGTTGAGAATATTCATGGTTTTCTACTCTTCCTCTCACATCGTTATCACTGATCATCACTGATCAGTGAATTTCTCTTATCATTTTCTGCTGATTTCTTTGCTTACTAAGCACATATTTTTTGTCGGGATCCACTAGGCCCACGGATCCGTGTGATTTGTCAGGACAAGCTAAACTAAAAATGGTAAACTCCATTACATAATCCCAGTTATCAGAACCTCAAACATACACCGCGTAATAAATTGCTGAATATACATATCAGAACCTCGGCCTAGCACCTGCAAAATCAGCTGTAATGCCAACTGCAATGTTGAGTGCAGCACTAATTACAATATTGTCTATAGTCTAGTTATAGTGCTATCTGGATAGCATGCCCTGGGGGTCCTCATTGCATTATAATCTTAAACTTGGTCCTTGACTACTTCAAAGTGACTAAGCTCTTGCTTTGTACTCATCCTTAGGAGTGAGCTTTGAGCTGCTTGGTTTGCAGGCACTGAGCCAAGGTTCTGATTTTTTTTCTCTAATTCAGCAATTTATCACACAGTCTGTCAGAAATTCTGATAAATGAATTCTCATGATTATGTAATTATCTTTGCCATCTGTAGTTTAGCTTATCCTGACATAATCACACGGACCCGTGGGCCTAATGGGATCCTTTTTTGTCTGCCGAGTTTCCTCAGGCTGAGGTAGATACTTCATCATTTGATCTGTACTGATGTACCTAGTTGAACTGTTTGACAGGTACATCTTAAATATACTTAGTTTTGTGTCTATCAGGCTGCGTTAAACTGTTTGACAGGCGTCAGCACCATTCTATTCCTGAAATATAAGTAAGAAGTATCCACATACTGAATGAGAAACAATTGAATACTGATAAGAGATTCTTACCATTTGTAATATATCCTATTGCTTGAACACTAGGCTTTAGGACATCATGACATGAACAACATTATTTATTGTTCTCATGAAGTGCACTTTACTCTGATCCCTCCCCCTCACAAGGGTATACTATTAAATCCAGCTGGTCCAGCTAACTCTTTGAAGCCCTGGTAGCCCGGAGTGAAGTATACATTGACACTTGAATACAATACATTCATAAGTTAACTACACATCGAATCGAACAATTTGTCCCCCTCCACTTCTATCTATTTTGAGTAATCGCTTGGCAACACAGTGGTAAACTATACGCGAGCTGTTCAGCTGCGAGGGGTTTGCAGAGTTTTCAGTTCGGTCCGCTAGCAGCTCCCTCACGTTAGAAAGAGGAAGAGAGTAGTCTGCTGTGGACGCCAAGAGATTGTTTATCAGAGTAGCTATCAGAACTTGTTGGAGTGTAGGAGCATCGTGAGTATTGACTGGAACTAGGTCATTGGAAGGAGTGGCTTCTTGCATGTGTTGTAGATAGCAACTGATGGTATTGTCAATTCAAACGTGATAATTGACTTGAGGAACACTTGCATCAAGTCGCGTGCTGAAGGTTTATCATAGAGATTAACGCTTCTAGTAGCGGCAGCAGCTATCACAAGATCAGGTATTACAGTCCAGATCTTGGTCTGTAACTAGATTAGTGAACAAAATCAGCCCAAAGCGATGAACACCATACGGTAATCAGTTCTATTTTATGGGTAATTGTGATTCCAGGGATACCGTCGCTGGACGATTCTTCAGAAAACATTGCAGGCATATCGGCTTTGACAATCGGCTTCAAGGTATCATGATTAACTATGTCCCTTGTTTGTGAAGGAGGAGAACCAGGCTTATTGTAGTGTGACTGTTCGGAGGTATCTAGAACTGAAGATGATCGTCGTTCAGGAGATAGATTAAGAGTCGGACTTGTCGTGAATATGTTGGACACAGTCTTTGATATCGATGGGCTTGCCGGAAGCGAAGTAGTACTGATATCACCGAAGTCCACCCTTTCGTCCATGAGTAGGCTATCGCCAGTGAACTTGAAGGTACGAGCGGATGTGGCAGGAATGTTCCAAAAATTTTCCTCCGGGCTCAGCTTCGGGGAGACAATAGGCTTGTGTGTTACGAGTTTATTGTCTGCAAGATCGAGATGAGATTTCTTCGCCTTTGATAATATGAGGTGCTGGAGGGAGATTGGGATTGGGATGACACAGGGAAAGAGGGAAAATTGACGAACTTTAGAGGTAAGTTCAGAATGCCTGGAGCGTACAATACGGATACGGGCTTCTTCCTCTTCGAGTTGAGCTTTGTAGTCGGGTTCAGTTGAAGATCGGGTCTAAAGATGTAGCATAGAATAAATGAGAGAAGCAAGTGAGTGGCTATCACACACCTGCTGGAATTGGCGTAGACGACTGTCAAGAACATTGATACTTTGCCTGACAACCGATATTCTCTCGAGAATTTTCTGTGCTTGTGCCTGCGCACGAGGCATTGGGCGGACAAATTTACTAGAGAATTGCGATCAATGCCCATAAAGCCCAGAGACCATACGAGAGAGCCTACTATCTGTCCATGTATTTCATGGCAGCCTGGGCATAGAGCTCAGGATCGGGGTCTCGCGCTCGCGACCCATCGTCTGGACGGGGTCTTCTCAGGGGTGTGGCGCCATGAAAGTTTATTCTCTTTATCTCGAGAGGTTTTTCCTGAACAGCAACACGCTCAGGGTGGACAAGAGAGAAGAGGCCGAGCTCGGAAGGGTCGGCGTCGCGAATGAGGTCGCCTAGATGGGTAAGCAAGATAGCACCAGAAAAGAGGCCTTGGGGCGAGGACGATACGGAGGCTCTGTGAGCAGCTAGTGATATGTTTTTTGCATTAGCTGCCAGACGGTCGATGTGATCTGACAAGGAGGGCATTTTGTGTTGATTTTCTGTGGGATGATGGAGGCCAGCAGAGTCCCAGCGCTAATATCATATCATATCATATATCTCCTCCTCACCGTGAGCGATGTGGGAACCTCTCCCACTCATTGTCTACGGTTATGCTATTCATCCCCTCAGTCCATTCAAGCGCGAGACTCGCAGTTCCGTCCGCAACAGGTTTTCTACTGCTACCGAGGCATCCACCGACGACCAGTCAAGCCTTCTCAGAGACGTAGTTTCTCTCGAAGTCGGCGATGAGGTCTATGCATTTGAGAAGTATACTCCGTCTGCGAAAGACATTATCGACGGTCCATGGTATCGAGGGTGCGTGCACTGTCCTCTCCCTTGTTCTTGGACTCAATCACCTGTCCAGGTATGTCGTTTGTACGACTCGCCGTCCTCCTGTCTCCTGGCCCGACTCTTCCCTTATGCCCTCAAAAGTCATGGAACCCCAGCAGGTTTTCATTGGCATCTTTCCCGCCTCCCATATCTTTGTTCGTGATGAGCTCCCTGATGCAGAGGGCCGTTTGCCTGAACTTGTCCATTCTCTTACAACTGGGCACAATTTTGTTGATTCTGCAGCAGGTTCCTGGAACAAGGAAAAGGGAGCTGTCCCGATGGATACTGTGCCAGAAGTCAACGAGGATGCTTCCATTCATATCCGGACAAGGCAGTTACGAATAATACCACAGTCCGAGTCCTCCGCCTTTGCTTCTCGATCTGCCATTCCAGTTTATCCAACCAGCATTCGTTCAGCCAGTGTTCGCTCTGTCAACAGCATTCGATCAGCCTCCCCTGCCTTCTCCCAAAACGACCGACCACAACCTCCTCGACCGTCAATCAAGTCTGGTGATGATACCGCTTCAGGTGATAAACAGCCAATGATTGATGAAATTGCATCTGCACTTCGGGAATGGCATACCCTCATGTTTCACTACCTTGCCAGACGCGACTACAAGTTGTTCCAAGTCGTTCGTGAACATATTGAGGTCTTGCACTCTGCTCGACGTCAATTGCTTGCACGTACTTTGAATGCCGAAGAGACTGATAATTTGCTTCGAGACAGTGTAATCCGCCTCGCGAAGGGCAACCTTATTCAAGGTCTAGACGTCATCGTCCGTCATCCCACCTCCGGTGGGTTGATTAACGTCGACATCGAAAACGTGTTAAACAAAAGAAGCTGGACTAGTGCTGTGCGCATGTATGCAATGCAAATGTCTCTTGCGTATCTCAATGTGCAGGACGAGGTTGAGATCAGAAAGTACCGTAGTAGCACAGATCAGCTTACTACAGGTCCCTTGCCTGTCCCTGTCAGCTCTGCCTTTCCCGAGTTGCCTCAGTTACGCCAGAAAGGTCACTCTCAATCCCAGGCAGGTCATATCCGATCTTCAGCGAAACCCTCCGCCGCCAAATTCTATCATGTCTTTCTTGACCTCGGTGCGTTTGTAGCATCCCCCTGTGCCCCGGGTGAGACTGCAGAACTCTTCTTTTCTCTTTACGCAAAACAAGAGTCTCAATCCATCACTGAAGAGTTCTGTGCCATTCTCAATCACAATGGTGTCCTAGCACGGGAACCTGAGACCAGAATACGGACTCTTTTCACAGATCTCTCCTATTCAGACATACAAGGTCCGATTTATCTTGTCTGTCGCATAGTAAGAAATGGCTCTTTCAAAGTTGGTCCCAATAGTAGCATTAATGGGATTACAGAGGGTGGGAAGAGGGATCCTGAGGCTATTTACAAGACGACCGAGGGTATTATGGATGCGAGATATAGTTCTGGAACTAACGGGTTCCGCAGCCTTGCAGATGGTGACTCTAGTGGCTTCGTCAGGCGTCCATTTGGCTGTGCCGTTCTTGAACTTACTCAGTTGAGCAGAATGGCTGGAGATCAAAGTGACTCTACTGGGCTGAAAGAATATACGATGCCGATCTATGTCCCAACAAACGAGGCATCTTTCTCTACCATACATCAGGTCATCATTAATGGCACTTCTAAAGAGTATGCTAAATCACCAAGGTATGTTTCATCTTATCCTCTGGATCTTCCGAGTGTTGATCTTCTCTTTTTATAGAGCTGAAAACCTCGCTGTCTCCATCAAAACATTTCGCGGTGATGCACAGACGATCGTCCGAGAAAATTCCTCATTCTTGGACGATATACCTCACACCCTCCGCCTGGGTTTTCCTGATGTGGTGTTCCCCGGAGATCAGCGCAATGAACTATATATCAAATTGTGGTGCGGTAATTTTGGAGCCTCAAATAGTAGTTCAGGCAGGCGCGGCCTAGGCCGCCCTCCCAATGGGAATGTCCAGATAACCACTGAAGTCAAAGATTCTACTGGACGCACGGTTGAAAATGTCATATCACAGGGCAGTGGAGAACCTCCCATGTCTCAATTCCACTCTATGGTCTTTCATCGAAACTCTGAACCCACGTTCGGTGAACTGATAAAAATTATGCTCCCTCCCGGCGACCAAGTGCCAAATTGGCACCTCTTTTTCACATTTCGCAATCGCAGCGGACGTGAAAAGAGTAAGGTCAATTTAGACGTCGTTGACCGACCATTTGCCTTCGCCTTCCAACCGCTCTTCCCCGATGCTAGTACCTTTATTGAAGATGGTAGTCATACCCTGGTCCTGTATCGAGCTGACAAACTAAACCAGTTGTTACCGGATATCTATCTGACCTCACCCTCTACCCTGAATGTTGGTGTCAAAGCAGATCAACCCACGATTTCCCCTGAGATGCAGAAACTAGTTACTCCGCTCAGAGACACCCTGACAATAGGAAGTTCCTTGTGTTCTACAAAATTCACGCAGAATCCTATTTTATTTGGGTTACTTCACTGGGAGGATGCCTCCGATAAAGAGACTCTCTCCACCCTCCTTACGCGCTTCACATTTGTCGGGGAAGGTGAAATTGTCAAATTTTTGCGAGACATCTTCCAGGCTTTGTTTAGCATCCTGATCTCCCAAAACAACCAATCTGGCGAGATGGATCTTCTGGTTTTCAATGGCCTTGTGACTGTGCTGGGCATTGTGCAAGATAGGCGATTCAGTAATTTCCAGCCTGTCTTGGAGGTTTATATCGAAAAACATTTTGATTGTGCTGCTGCTGCCTCCCATATGATCCACTCAATGAACAGGCTGTTTGCCAACCCAACTTCCGAAGATACTGCTCCAAATCTCCGGGCAGCGCTCAAAGTCTGGCACTACATATTCAGATTCATTGCTCGTTCTCGTGAGCTGCAGAAAGCCAAAGAAATCACAATTCTAGGGGGCGGGGCAACAGCAGAGCACCTGGAATCCACTTTCAAGCGAGAACTCTGTACTCACCTTTCCGAAGTGACGCATATGATGTCACTATCGTCTCCAGCCATAGTCGGCACTCAGACGATAGCTCTTCAACATTTCACTTCAATCCTTCCTGAACTAGGAAAAATATTTACCATTGTAGAGCTCGTGTCGATCGCTACGACATTCGCAAATGCAGTGACCGCAAACAAAGGGAAGATAGTTATCTGGAAGCTGATTATGTACCTGCACATGGTGAAAGGTTTCTTATTCGACAATGACTATGCTCGACCTCTCCTTATCGAAGCTGTTGTCATCTGGATACAACCACATTTTGGCCGTTATGATGAGTACCTTCATACAAGTGTCAATGATTCTGATTCCGTCCGTGATGCGGCTCGCCGAATCTGGCTGGAGAATACTCGTATTTGTGTTGCGATCCTCGCAATTATGCTCGATAAGCTCCAGCATAATCTGGTGAATCCGAACATCAAAGCGGATCACCGAGCATACTGTCAAGAGCAAGAGAACGTTGAAACCCTGTTGCCTTTGCTCCCACGGTTCGCATCCTTTCCTGATGTCATTGGAAGCAGACTCACCTGCTTCAAAGATTACTTGATTCATATAGGGAACTCCAGTCGCCGGCAGCCCGCAAAATAATGGCAGAACAATTCCGTTCACAACCAAATTATAGGTTTTCTCCACCCGTCACTTTCCCGGAATCATATCCATTCTGTCTTCTAGCTCCTTTACCTCGATCTGCTGATGTCACTATCATAGCTCCCAAAGACGCAGACAATATGTTTAGCCCGGCATTGGGGGAGACTGCGGTCGTCTTCCTCGTATTGATATTAGCATTGCCAATGAAGGACATTCTCAATTTTCTAGAATCTAGTCTAGTGATTGAAGGTCGTGATCGTTTCATCTCCTTGTTGTCTCAATTATTCAAGGTTGCCATTTCGATTCTTGACAACGAGGCTTTCCCGAGAACGTGGCTCAACATCAACATACTGGCTCACAAAGTTTTAGTGAAAATGATGGAACCTGTAGCGACCATTCTGGAGAAAGAGTTCATACCTCTCCAGGAACAAGAATCCGATTTTGATTCGAATTTATGGAGAGAGTGCTTCTACATGCTTTTAAGATTGCTCTCCTCCGACCAACTCGTGATTGAAGAGTTCAGTCCTCAAGTTCGTGCTGTCATTGTATGTGACTACCTTCGATTCTCACTTCTTTCTCAGAAACGACGGGCTGTGTGGCGGCTCGCAGGTGACATCAGAGGTGATGGGGCTACAATCCTATTGAGCTTGTGGCAAGCTCTAGGATCTTCGACATTAACCGGATGTACAGAACCAATCCGTTATGGAGTGAGTCAACCTTCTTGACTGTTGTCATAGGTGTTTACAATAAATAGGGCTATCAAGTGTACCTTCACTCGTTAGTGGGGCATGTAGTAAATCTATGCCTGAGTCACCACGATCAGCTTCGAAACAATGCTGTTCAGATGTTATTCAGTATGATTGTCACTGAATATCATCAATCCGAACATTTCGACAACATTGAAAATGAACTGGTTACGAGACTTGATTCATTATTTATGTCAGATAGCAAAGGCGATGACATAACGCGAGCATTTTTCATCGACCAACTTCGTAATTTCACTACTGCCGACGTAGATGAACAGCTTCGTGATCGTATCACCAATTTTCTATATTCGGTTGATCTTTTCTTGGAGCTTCTGCTGAATATTCGAGATTTGCCCGAGGGTGAGGAATTCCAAGAAGATCGTGTAATGGCAACGGTAAAAATAACACATCTGAAGTGGCTATCAGGTATTGACTTTTTGAACAGCTTCGATTAATGAACTTCATTCGCCGCATTGGAAGGGATGAGATATATATTAAATATGTTCATCAACTAGTTAATGTAAGTTTTGTTACTTCTGGATCAATGTCTTGGCATTTAATATCACAACGTGAAGATGCATCTCCAGTCACAAAATTACGTCGAGGCGGCCCTCACCCTAAAGCTCCATTCAGATCTGTATGAGTGGGATCTCAATTCTTTCGTTGGGCCGATGGAAGATCTAGGGTTACCTCAGCAATCTCATTTTCACAGAAAGGAGACACTTTGCCTATTGATTTTAAATTACCTTGGTGATTACATCTTTCTGTATCAACTTTTCTTGCTAACTTCCACTCAGGTCAGGGTAAAGCTTGGGAAACTGCGATTGTGATTTGTAAAGAACTCGCCTCACAACATGCTCAAGTCACATTTAATTAGTACGCCTCGTATGATCCATCACCGCTTTTTTGCTGATTCCTTTCCCAAGTTCCCGTCTTTCCGAAATCCTCAGGCATCAAGCAACATTGTTGGATCACATCGTTACCGAACAGCGTTACTATCCCGACTATTATCGTGCCACATTTTATGGGAACTTCCCGGCGGCTATCCGAGATAAGCGCTTCATTGTAAGTCGTTCTCGGACTTCTTTATTTCTGCTGACAACTTGTAGTACCGAGGTTATGAGTGGGAGAAATTCGGCGCCTTCTGTGAGCGGATGCTCAACAAACACCCTGGCGCTCAACTCTTGAAGACTCCCGGGGATCCACCGGTCGACATCCGGTTTGGCGATGATCAGTACATCCAGTGCACTGCTGTCACCCCTGAACCTGATCGTTCTTCACCGATTTTCACCAACCCAGACGTACCTTTGGCAGTACGGACGTATTACGAACACAGGTATATTCATTTGAGCAACTACCATTTATGGGCCTTATCCTCTTTTCAGTGGGATCAATCTATTTTCGTCTTCGCGTCAAGTCAAGAAAACTGCTCGAGACGGCACTGAAGAAATTTGGCATGAGAAAACATACTTCACAACTGAAGAGACATTCCCCACCGTTCTCCGTCGCTCAGAAGTGGTTGGCATGGAAATCGTCGAACTATCGCCTCTGGAGAACGCGCTGAACGAGGTACAGTTGAAGACAAAGGAACTGACTTCCTTGTATCAGAAGTATCAGGCACTCGCAAAGACTGCTCAACATGTACCAACTCATGCACTTGCCATGTCACTGAACAGTGCCGTTGACGCGCCGCTCAATACTGGCATTTCATCATACCGCCAGACCTTTTTCAATCCGGATTACCTGGCTCGCAACCCAGAGCGAGCTGAACTCGTAGGAAAACTCAGACTTAATATCGATGAACAGGCAAATATTCACATTCTGATCTTATCGTTTTCTGTTTAACCGACATATCCTAAAGGTACGCGTTATCGATGGCTGTCTCAAGCTTCATGGGCACCTCTGCCCTCCCGAATTCTTCTCCTTCCATGAAACTCTCGAGCGATTCTTCAAGCGGAATTTCAGGGACGAAATTAAGCGACTCGCAGTTGATGTCTCCGAATCACATTCGCTTACGCGTTCCCCTCTACATCAATCCCTTTCGTCTCCACAGAGTCTTCTCGCCACAGACTCTAGTCGCTTTGTTCCACCAATACAAGTTGGTGATCCTATCAGGACACCCTCACTCCTCAGTCCTCAATCACCCACCAGCGCAAGCAACTCGACCCTCTTTCCAACGAACACCAAACAACAGACACCTCTACAACGACATCTGGCTCATCTTGCTCGACATGGGATTACCGGCGTCGCTTCTGCGCCAGGAGACATGGTCGGCAGCGACTCGATTTCTTTAGAATCTCCGCGAAATTCCTTCATCAATGTTGGAAATAATGCTGGGAATGTTATTTCGAGTGCTTCGATAGCCCAGGTTCCGGGTGCATCAGCAGCGCCATCTTATATGGGGAGTGTGGGTTCGTTTTCTCTCAAGACCCGGCTTTCTCGGTTGGGTAGCCATGCTTTTGGGAAGCGAAGCGGGTCTAATACATAATTTTACTCGTTTGAGACAGTTTTGATGGCATCTCCTCAGTGCCTACCACTTGACCGAAGTTCCTATTGCTCTTTTTTCACTGCTTAATATCATTGTTCATACTAATTGTTGCATTGTTAAATTTCTACTTCTAAACTGGGAATTATACTGTACTCTTTGTTGTGAATGGCAGGAATACACCTTTGAACGCAAGAGATGCAGAAACTGCAGATAACATTACCTGATCATCGCAAATACGGAATAAAGATAAACGGATAACGAAAGACAGGAACAGATAGAAGAAAAGCCAAAATTTTTTATGAACTAGCGAGATGAAAT
>Ga0153944_1000188_pt1 | contig 26114 bp, 23 predicted proteins | sample TSNJ028MetaG_FD_104703 | JGI IMG/M metagenome (GOLD analysis project Ga0153944, IMG submission 104703) | Attine ant fungus gardens microbial communities from New Jersey, USA - TSNJ028 MetaG | ecosystem: Host-associated > Fungi > Mycelium > Unclassified | place: USA: New Jersey, Wharton State... | reverse complement strand
GTTGAAAACGGAACCGTGGTAAAAAGGGAAAACAATCAGATACGGTACATACAAAATTCTCTTATCCAATTGCTGGACAATTATAAAGTAGGCCAAAATACAATTGACCGGCAGCAAAGCGAATTACAAAGCCGATGGCTAGAGGACCTTCTTACTGGAAAATCGGCTGACAACATCGATATAAAGCAACAAGCCAAGAGACTTTTCCCCTACGACACATTTTTACTTGCTGCTTTTTTTGTTCAGGATTTCAGCAACCTTTTCCATCAGCAAAAAGGGCCTGCGCCAAATGACGAGCAGCTTATCAATCTTATCATTGAAAATATATCAAGCGAGGTGTTGGGCGAGTCATGGAAGGTTCATACCGTTGAAATCTGGGGATTAACCATATGCATTATCAATTTTGCAAATAAAGAGAAATACGGAATTTACCAGGCCGTCCATGCGGATACGCTCCGTATTTCAGATATTTTTACAAAGGTTTTTGGTTTGGATGTATCGGTTCTGATAAGCAATTTCCAAACAGAAATTGATAATATTCCCAGTGCATATAATCAAATTTTAGAGCTTGTCGAGTATATGCATATGATACCTAAAAAGCACAATATCCTTTTTTACCATGAGACTATTTCGGGGCAATACTCTTATCTGGAAATGTATACTATGTCCAATGAGGAAAAAGCCTTTTGCGATTATGTGCGCCGCGGCAAATTCAAGGGCGCCCGCGGGCTTCTTGACAATGTATTTGCTTTATATTCCTCCGGTAAGGTAAGCTCTCCCCGCCTTTTGACCATGCGTGTGTTTATGTTGTTCAGTTCCTTCGTGGATGCACTGGACAAAATGGGCGTATCACACGAAATGCTGGATGTCCTGCTACAATCGTTTCAGTTTGGCAGCATCCGTTCACTTCCTCAGTTACAGCGCACCATGTGTGAGGCTCTGGATAAGCTCTCTACCAATAATGACGAGGAAGAAAAAAGGAATACTTCAAGTCTGCTGCGCCAGGTCGAAGAATATGTCGCTGTAAACTATACCGATGTTAATCTGGGGGTTTCGCTTATTGCCGATCAATTTAACATCAATCCTTCTCAGTTGTCCCGTTCATTTAAAAAGTACAAGGGGATCGGGCTTCTAGATTATATACACAGTGTCCGCATTGAGCATATTAAAGAGCTTCTCGCAGGCAATATGACTATTAACGATATCGCTCTTCGCACCGGCTACTACAACAGTCTTGCTATGATACGCGTATATAAACGTTACGAACAAGTCACCCCGGGCAAATATCGCGAACAATTGCGCAAACAGCAATAACGTAGTGTGCAACCTTACCCTTTCACCGCGCCAATCATTACTCCGGTTACAAAGTGTTTTTGAACAAAGGGATATATACACAATATAGGCACCGTGGCGACAATTATTGTGGCATACTGTACCAGCTCTTTATAATTATCTAATCCTGAGGAAATGTCCGCTCCCGCCGTCACGGTATTTTGGTTGATAATAAGGATCTCCCGAAGAATTAGCTGAAGGGGAAACAGTTCCCTTTTCGTGAGATAAATCATGGCGTTAAACCACTCATTCCAGCGGGCAACCGCATAGAAGAGTACAATTACTGCAAATGTGGCCTTAACTAAGGGTGCCACAATGCGAAAAAGTATCAGCATGTCCCCGGCGCCGTCAATGCGTGCTGATTCCTCCAGACTTGCAGGCAACTGCTCAATAGCATTGCGCATAATTGTAATATTAAATACAGATAGCAGTGACGGTAAAATAACTGCCCATCGCGTGTCCGTCAATTGCAGGGCGTTTACCACCAGATATTGGGGGATCATACCTGCCCGAAACAGCATGGTAAAAACAATCATCGACATAAGAACCCGCCGGTACCGGAAGGTTTTGCGCGAAAGAATATAACCTGCGATCAATGTAAGTGTAGCGCCGAGGCCGGTTCCTACGATCACATAAATGATAGTATTGATATAACTTGTAAAAATATTGGGGTTTTGCATTACAAGCAGATAGCCTTTATGAGTGGGTTCGCCTATAGGCGTCATCAACAGCCCCTTAAATTTTTGCAATGCTATAGGGTCGCTGACAGATGCCATCAAAACATGCCACATCGGCAATAAACAGACAATACAAACCAAAATCATTATGATGGTATTGACAATGATAAATACAATTCTGCCAGGTGATTTTTGTGTCGCTGTCATTTTCTTACCCCCTAAAACAGACTGGTATCGCTGAATTTTCTGCTCAATTTGTTGGTTATGAGCAATAAGGAACAGTTGATTACCGAATTGAAGAGATCGACGGCTGTTGAAAAACCAAAATTATAATCCTCAAATCCCTTGCGATAAACAAAGGTGGAGATAATATCCGCTGTATCATACGTGGCCGGATTATATAGGAGCATTACCTTTTCAAATCCCAGGGCAAACAGGGTTCCCACCCTCAAAATTAACATAACAATAATTGTGGAAGAAATGCCAGGCAGCGTAATATACAGCGTTTGCTTCCACCGCCCTGCCCCATCGATTACAGCGGCTTCATATAACGCTTGATCAACCCCTGCCAACGCTGCCAAATATACAATACTGGAATAGCCCATGTGTTGCCAAATTTCTGAGCTTACAAAAACCGTACGAAAATATTTGGGGTCTCCCAGCAATGAAATATTTCCCATACCGAATAGAGCAAGAACCTGTGAAATAGGTCCGTTGGCGTTGGTAAAATCAATGATCAGTCCGCAGATGACAACAACCGAAATAAAATACGGCAAATAGCTGACTGTTTGTACCGTGCGTTTAAAATTTTTATTTTTCACCTCGTTAAGTAACAGCGCAAATATAATAGGTATGGGAAAGCCGATGACCAAATTATTAAAGCTGAGCAAAAAAGTATTTCGCAGCAATCGCCAGAAGTAATAGCTGTTAAAAAAATTCGTAAAATTTTGAAGCCCTATAAACTTGCTGTTAAATATCCCTTTTCCCAATGAATATTTTTGGAAGGCTACAGCGATTCCGCCCATGGGAAGATAACAAAAAAGCAAATAATATAGAACAATCGGAATACAAAGCCAGTATATAGATCTGTTTTTCTGATAGTCATTGCGTATATTTGAGATAAGCTTCAAGGACAACCGCCCCCTATCTGTTATATATTTTCAGGGCTGACTCAAACTTCACATGCCAGCCCTGAATCTTATGTGTTCATCCATTGGTGTACATAATATAACGTTTACCGGGCCAAATATCTTTCGTATGCCGCCTGTTGAACTTTCAGCACGGCATCAATGTTCATAGCTTGGATCTGTTCAACAAACGAATCATAGGTATCCATAGACTCGCTGCCCACAATATATTTTACAGTTTTCTCGCTAACCAATGTGTAAATGTCAGGATAAATCGAATTCTTGAGATCGGCCTCTTCCACGGTGAGAGAAATAGTGGGCAGATTTCCACTGTAATCATTATTGGACCGCCATACATCAATAGCATCCAGGCGCTCTGTGTTGGATACTTGCCAGAAGCGGCGGTAATCCATCAGGCCCATACCGTCATGATAAGTCATAGAAATGATCGCGTCGCGCGGCGTCCGGCCATCTTCCGGGTTCATTATCATATCTGTGTATACAGGCTGGCCATCCACATATTCAAACGTCACGCCTTCCTGACCATAGTTTAGAATGTCGGAACCCTGCTGGGTATACAGAAAATCCAACCACTTTACGGCCAATTCCGGATTTTCACAAGAGGTGGTGATGGCGTTCGGATGCAAAACGCTGTAGCTGGCAAATCCGATATTGAGAGTGTCGCCCTCTTCTTTGACGGGAGCGGGAACTGCCAGAGCATAGAAATTCGGATCGGTGGCGGCGCCCATTTCGTGCCAATATTCCCCAGTCATATCCCAGTTATTCGGAAAAGCTCCGGATTCATTGTTGCCCACCAGTTCCATCGGCGGGTATGCCATATAAGGAAGATTGGTGCGAGTCAGAAAATCCGGGTCAATCAGGCCCTCCGCATACCATTGGCGCATTGTCTCAATATATTCACGATATCCGGGTTCAACCGGGCCAAATTTAACCTGTCCGTCTTCCACATAGAACTCATTAGTCACACCATACGCGGACATAAAGGTATGCGTGTTATAGGCTACTGTCGCGTTATTCGCCACGACCAACGGCGCTTCACAACCCTTCTCTTCTTTAAAGGCTGCGAGCATTTTATGCCAGTCGTCAGTGGTCTTCGGCGTATCCAGCCCCAACTCGGTTAGCCAGTCGCCGCGCACGCTCATACCGTTAAACGGACCTTCCGCCTCATCATTTATATGATAAAAAGCCCATATATTGCCTTCGTCCGTGATGGTCATTTTCCGTTTTTCCTCACCGCTTTCACGCAGAGCCTTATAGTTAGGGGCGTGCTGATCAATAAGCTCATTCAACCGAAGGAACACCCCTTCATCGATACCTGCGTCTCCGCCGCCAGGATATTGCACAGCGTTCATCTGAATAATATCAGGATAATTTCCTGATGCAAGGAGCAGGCTGAAAGCGGAGCTTTCTTGGCCCACCGGAGGATGGATAAACTCTATGGTGACACCCGTAGCTTCTTCCAGCGCCATAGCAGAATATGTTTCCGAGGTATTTTGAATATACTGTGCCGCTGTAGGGTGCAGAGGCCTCCATATTGAAAGAGTTGTCGGCGTATCTACCAAAGGAAGCGCGATTTCCTCGGAATCATCAGCCGGCCCGGCAGTAGAACTTTCCCCATAAGACGTTTCTTCGCTGCCAGATTGGGATGACGAGGCGGCATTTGAGTTATTACATCCTGTGATAAAACTTGTAAGCAAAACACAGATTAATGTAATTGATAGAACACGATTCGTTATTGCTTTCACAATCAAAACCCTCCATTGCTAAAATAAATTTGCGGATAAAGTGCATCAGCCATTCGCTCTTCTAAATCAGATTTTTCCCGGCGCAAATATGCTGTTTGCCCGCCTGCCGCGAAAGTCAGGCGGCCACAAAAAGTGAATTGATTTTGCCAAAATATTCTGACATCGCGAATGCGCCTGCGACATCGATACCGAGACTGTAACCGGGCGACTCCCCCTTTCCTCCAGGTCACTGCAAAAAGCATCTTTATGGCGGTTAACTTTTTAAAGCTGCGAACGTTGGCCGACCACGGTTTGATCAATCATCGGGGATGAAGCTTCTTTCCGTAATCAAGTATATCATTAAAATTTTGCTAAAAAAATAGCTAATATTTTTAAGCAATATATTAAATTTGTGCGAAATTATTTATTCTTATATACATATTATGACAAATAATGTGCAATTTCTGATTATGCAATTGTATAACCATTGGCCCAGATGATCTCGGCCCGGTATATTTTTTTGTGGGCTATTTTATGAAAAATCTACATTTTAGCACCCCTCTCTCAAATCTTAGCTTATTATAGTAAATAATATTGGGTGAAGCTATCATGTTCATGTAACTGCCTCATAAAATATTGGTAAAATAGCTGTAACCTGTTCCAGTAATTTATTCTGACCATGATTTGATCGCGGCAGGCAGCACAAGCAGTCAAGCTTGCGGCTCGCATACCTAAGTTGTCGGCCAATACAGCAAAATCTTCATTCCTGATTTGGTAAACAAACTATATTCTTTATGCTGTTTTTCCGTCTGTTGAAATTTCATTTTTACACAAAATGTTCCAGCCTACCCAATAAAGTGCGTATCAATAGAAAAAAGGTGTTCCTTTTACGGAACACCTTTTTTCTATTTTGACATTTCCTCGTACTTCAATTTTGTTGCCATGCCGCCCCGGATGTGTCGCTCAGATTTATTTTGATCTAGAACCACTTTCACCTTTTTATATAGTTCATAATTAAGCTTCTTTAATCTTTCAGATACGTCTTTATGTACCGTCGTGGCAAATAAGAACGTTTTGATTAAGGCCAATATCGCTGAAAAAATTGAGGTATATATCTATATTTCCCGATTCGTCAACAACAATTTTTTGTAAAACGCGCTTTAGCATTAGATTCGTCCAGTCTTCTATATGTACAATGTTCTCAATGTCCTTAAAGGTGATGTCAAGCACTTCCTCCAGTCTATTTTTTTTGCTTAAATTGCATTCTACAATTCTTAATTCATTTTCGATGCGTTCTATCTCATCGTTAACCGGATAGGTTTTCTCTTTTAATTCGCCTATTGTAATAATATCGTTAAGGCTCATATCAATATATTTTTGCTTGTCCCGTTTCAATTTTTTTAATCTATCTGTTAATGATTTTTCAGTGATTATATTATTGTCTCTTGATTCATAGATACGGTTAAATTCTTTAATGATGTTATTAATGACGTTCGGCTTATCTGTGAGTAAGGATATAAAATACCGTCTAATTTCTTCTAGTAATTCTGTTTCGTTTAATACCGTTTTATTGGGGCAACTATCAACTCCTTTTGTGTTTCTTCTGCTACATGCCCAATCAATATAAGTGTTTTTATAGGTCCTAACGGTACGCCTATAAGAGTAGCCGCAGCATTTACACTTTATCAACGTGCTAAATATATGCTTATTGCTTCTGCGCTCCGTCGCCAAATTAAACTTATTATGCCTTCTGCGAACAATTTTTTGCACTTGTTCAAATGTTTCCATTCCTACGATCTTTAAATCAGTTCTTTCCGTTACTAACCAATTTTCTTGATCTATATTGCTCCTTTCACCTGTTAGGTAGTCCTTTATTTCCTGTTTGCCGTTGATTACTTTTCCCGTATATAAAGGGTTGGATAAAATTCTCGCTATCGCATTCTGGCTCCATCGGCAATTTCTTTTCGTTCGTTTCCCCTCATCATTTAAGATGACAGCAATTTTATTTTGGCCATACCCATGTAAATACATTTGGTAGATGCGCTTTATAGTTTCGGCTTCATCTGCATTTATTTCAAGATTAAAATAATCTCCGCACGTTTTATTATAACCGTATACAAGATTTGGCACCTTGCCTTTTTCAGCATTCATCCTCTTACTGAACTTAATCCTCTTTGAGGTATTGCCACTTTCTTCTTGTGCTACTAAAGCCAGCATACCTAAAATTAATTCACCATCTTCCGTTGATAAATTGGAGGTAATAAATTTACAGGGTATGCCCTTCGCTTTGAGCTCCCTCATGCTCTGCAAAAAATCAACCGCATTTCTCGCAAATCTTGAAATGTCTTTTACCACCACCATATCATACAATCCATAATTCGAATCTTTCATTAACTGTAAAAACTGTTTTCTGTTTTTAATTTTAGTACCGCTTATGCCTTCATCCGCATACACTTTTATCAAGTTATAGTTATTTTTTTCCGCATATATAGAGAAAAATGCTTTTTGAACGTCAAGGCTGTTCATTTGATCTTCCTTATCTGTACTTACTCTACAATATGCCGCTATATTCATTGCTTAAAACCTCTTAATTATACTCTATCAAATTTATCTGTATGGTAGCGTAATATTTTTTGGCTGCATACTAAATAAATACCCCACTTTAAAAGCGGGGATGTATATTAAACTATTATCGTAACAGTTTCTTTATTTTCTATTTCCTCATTTTTATCAAGCATTTGTTTTAATTTATTTAAGATTGATTCCGCGAGTATTGCCGTTAATAGCTTTACGGTTTCATCTTCGCTGTTCGGATTATGGAAGTTAAAATTGAGCTTTCCTTTTGCCACTAAACCATCCTTTCTATACAATATATTGTAGTATGATATGCACCTATAGAAATGTATGTTGTTTTTTTGTGTTATATGACAACAATTTCTTCGCTACTCCCATTCATTCCAACGCCCACCAGATTCTATTGATTCCAATGAACTATAAGAAATTTACTTATTACCTGTTTAATGCGTGTCGTATAAGAATCCAATTAGGACATTCTGTTTTTAGGCTTCCCTATCATCTCAAAATGTTCACCACGCTATGAGAAAGCTATGACCCCTATCCCATAACCACAACGAAGTATTATGCACCAACGCTAATTCCATATCATAAGATATGGAAAGAAAAGATAAAGGAGTTGTTCTTTATGTACTGCCAACAGCAAATAACATATGTTATTCGCCAAGGGGATAATCTTTATCAGCTTGCTAGATATTATCAAACAACCGTACCTATGATCCTTTCACAAAATCCAAATATCGATCCATATAACCTCCAAGTTGGGGCATCAATCATGATTTGCCCAGGTAATGACTTTACAATGCAGCAACATGGTTTAAATCCAACAACCTGCCCCAACGCCTCCACACAAATCGCATTGATCAAAAACATGCGTCTTGTGTGGTCGCAACATGTTTATTGGACGCGAATGTTATTGATTAGTATTGCCCAGAGACTGAAAGATCAAAACGACGTCACAAACCGTCTTCTACAAAATCCAAATGATATTGCTAGAATTTTTGCAAATTACTATTCTGAAAATATTTCAAAAACAATCTCTCAACTTCTAACTGAGCATTTAGAAATTGGAGCGGCGTTAATTACGGCTTTGCGGGATGGAAAAACATCAGACGCAGATAATTTAAATCGTCAATGGTACATAAACGCTGACAAAATGGCTGAAGCATTTAGTAATATTAACCCATATTATAATATTGATACTATGCGCAAAATGCTTTATGCCCATCTTCAATTAACCACCCAAGAAGTTTCTATGCGCCTTGCAGAGAATTACATAGCAGATATAAAAGCATTCAATGATGTTGAGAAAGAAGCCATGTCGATGGCAGACTATTTTTCTTCAGGCATTATGAGACAGTTCCCACAAGAATTTTACTAAGCTTAATTTTTTAAATTTATTACTACTGATTGACTCAACTTACGGTTGGGTCTTTTTTTGCTTAATACGTCGGATAGCCCCTCAAAATCTTCTTTTCTCCCCTGCTGGAAGAAGGCCCATGTAAGCGGACATATGCAAGAGCAATACCTGCCTTACCACACCATAGAAATGATGCAAAAAGGCCGCCAATGGACTCCTCCACAGCGGCCAAGTGTCATTTAAAATAATTTCAACGAAAAACCTTTCTATTTTAACACTACTGTATGTACCGTACTTTTTGAAATATTATATTCCTTTGCGGCAGCCCGAACTGTTGCATTATTTTCCACTATATAAAGGCCGATATTGATACACCGTTCCTCCGGTATGCCTTTCAAAAGTTAACCCCTCCTATATACAGTCGTTTAATTTATGTATATGCCCCTCATGGGGCAGGATATGTTGATTCCCAGCAAAAAAACCAAATGTAATCGTTCTTATACAACGATCCCTCTAAAATCGACTACTTAAGCATTTTATCGCCAATAACGCACTGCCCACGGAGGCAGGTAGGGATCTTCAGCAATGTATCCCTCCAGATACGCCCATCTATCAGGCAGACCTTCAAAACATATTTTGTAGGAATGCAGCGCCTGTCCTTTCGTGCTATCAATGAAAGGGGACCGCTTGGCGCCATACTTTACGTCCCCCACAATGGGGTGGCCAATATGAGCTAAATGGGCACGGATTTGATGAGTGCGTCCGGTAATGAGCTCCACCTCCAACAACGTTATCCCATTCCCTGTCGCAAGACTGCGGTAACGGGTTTCCGCCTCTTTTGCATCCATATGGTCAGAGACATGGACTGTATTCGTCTTTCGGTCTTTAGAAAGATCTGCATGAATAACACCTGGAGCTGTCAGTACCCCTTCAACCAATGCCAAATAATATTTCTTCACCTGCCTCAGCCGAATCATTTCATTGACATCCCGCAGAGTAGCCGCATTTTTGGCACAGATCAACAATCCTCCCGTATTCCGGTCAAGCCGGTTACAGAGAGCAGGCGCGAAAGTATTTTCTTTTCCTGGGTCATATTCTCCTTGAACATAGAGATACTTTTTCACCCCATCCGCCATATTGTCTTCCCCTGAACCATAGGGAGCGTGTGACAGCAAGCCGGAAGGCTTAGATACAATCAGCAGGTTTTCATCCTCATATACAGGCTGAACCATTACCTTTGACAAACTCCAAGGAAACGCCTCATCCTCAAAGAAAAAGCTGTCGTCCGCATAAACCTCCAGCACATCCCCCTCCGCTAAAATAGTTTGCGGTGTACAGCGCTTCCGGTTTAACTTTACATCCTTCTTTCGTATGGCCTTATACAGATAGGAGCGGGGCATCTTTCGAGCCATTTTGCCGATAAATTTATCCACACGCTGACCCTGGTCATTGCTGCCAATAATAAATCGTTTAATCCGTTTCCCTCCACACAAAGATTGTAAATTAAAACGGCACAGAAAATTCTCTGCGCCGCGTATAAAGTACAAGAAAAATTATTCAGCCGCCTCATCGTTACCGGCGGGAGCATCTCCTACAGCGCCGTCTGGACCGACCTCATAAACCACTGTTTTCTCCTCAGCCTCCTCAATAGGGGACTTGGCATCGGGAGCAGAGTCACCGGCCTCGTTCTGGGCAGGTTCTTCCAACAATGCACGGATAGAAAGGCTCACCCGCTTTTTGTCAAAGTCGATATCGGTGATTTTAACGTCAACTTCCTGTCCAATCGCCAATACATCCTGAGGCTTCTCCACATGCTGCTTGGAGATCTGTGAAATATGAATCAGGCCGTCTATTCCCGGAATAATGTTGGCGAAGACGCCGAAGGAGGTCATGGAAACCACTTTAGCCTTCACCACATCATCAATAGCATATGTCCGCTTGAGGACCTCCCACGGATTATCCTCCACTTTCTTATATCCCAGGGAAATCTTCCTGGCTTCGTTGTCCAGATCCTTAATATATACCTCCACGATATCGCCCTCCTTGAGGACTTCGGAGGGATGCTTAATTCTTTGCCAAGACAGCTCAGAAATATGAATCATTCCGTCAACGCCGCCCAAACCAATAAAGGCGCCATAGTTTGTGAAAGATTTGACGGTCCCTTGATAGACCTTGCCAACCTCCACATCTTCCCAAAATTTATCCTGCAGCATCTTGCGCTGCTCCTTCAGGACGCTGCGAATAGAACCAACAGCGCGCCTGCGGCCACGGTTAACCTCAATAATCTTAAAGGAGACAGGTTGTTTGAGTAGGGCTTCCAATGAATCGTTTCTGGACGCGGTGGCCTGGGATGCGGGAATAAAAACCTTCGTCCCATTGGTCACAGCAATAACACCGCCGCGAACTACATCCACCACAACACCATCCAGCACCTCGCCGCTCTCAGCGGCCTCACAGACCTTTTCATAGCCCGCAATGGCATCCAGACGACGCTTGGACAGTGAAACCGTTCCCTCAACATCGTTAACCCTGGTGACAACAAGCTCCAGCTCATCGCCAACCTTCACAATGTCCTCCGGCGTTTTGTTGGGATCATCGGTCAATTCATTGACAGGGATATATCCTGCATGCTTAGTGCCGATTTCCACTTGCACCTCGGTAGGAGCTATCGCCGTAACCACGCCAGTTACCCTATCGCCAGTGCGAACGCTTTTCAGAGTCTGCTCAAGGCCCTCCTCAAAGCTGATGTCATCGCCATTGACATTGCTAACGAATTCACTCATGGTTGTTTGAACCTCCTTAATTATGCGAGCCGGAGTGGAAGCTCCTGCTGTAAGGCCAACCTTATTTCTGCCAATAAAATCTGTCTCATTCAAATCAACAGCAGATTCGACTAAAACTGTTGGGCAAAACTGTTGACAAACATCTCGCAACTTTGCGGTATTTGAGCTATGCCTACCGCCAACGACTACCATTATATCACATTTTTGGGCTAATTGTATAGCCTCTTGCTGGCGCACAGCCGTAGCATTACATATTGTATCAAAAAATACATGATTTGTACACACTTTTTTTGCAATTCTTACGCATTCTTCATAAATTTGAATATTAAAGGTGGTTTGGGAAACTAAAATTACCTTATTTTCCACAAAATTCCCGTTATTTCTCAACAGGCTTAACATACTGTCAGCCGTATCCACCACGTAATGCGGGCAGCGGCAATAGCTCAAAACAGATTGGACCTCAGGATGCTGTTCATCACCGGTAACGATCACCACTGTATCAGTAGCCCCTGATTCCTTCCACACAATCTGCTGAATCCTTGTGACATAAGGACAGGCCGCGTCTGTGTAAGGGATATGGTTATCATTTAAGTACTGCATTTCCTGGCGGGTAACACCGTGAGACCGGAGAACTACCCATTCGCCTTCCTTGGCTTGAAACACGTCCTCAAGAATACGCACGCCTTTTTGAGAAAATTCCTCGACCATATGGTTATTGTGGATAATAGGGCCTAGAGTGCATACCTTTTTCCCCTGCTCAATCAACTCATAAACCAGGTGAATGGCCCGGTTCACGCCAAAACAAAATCCTGCGGAGGGGCTTACAGTGACCTTCATGCTTCATGCTCTCTGACAAGCATCCCGGTAATCCGTTCCATGATGGTTACAGCGGCCCGCTTGCGCTCAGAGGAGGTCATAACCTCCGAAAAATCAAACTCGTCGCTTTCGATGGCCCTTCCAAAACGGACGGTCACCCGCATAAAGAGGCGGATTTTGCCGTCAAAATAAATGGAGGCCGGCAGCACATTGGCCCGTGTTCTGCCCACAATAGCGGCCACTCCGGACTGGGGTTTTAATGGCTCCCCCTCCTTGGCTCTAGTGCCTTCCGGGAATACAGCCAGCATTTTACCCTCGCTTAAAATTTGAGTGGCTGTATCAATGGCACTGGTATCCCGCCGTCCACGGGTGACACCGTAAGCTCCCAGCCACCGGAGCACAGCACCTATTACCGGCGCATCCATGAGCTCCTGCTTGGCCATAAAAAACATCTGCCGTTTTCTGATGCCCCGGGCCAAAAACACCGGATCCCACATACTCCTGTGATTACAGGCAAGAATCACCGCACCCTCCCAAGGAATATTTTGGGTTCCATAAACCTTAACACGAAAAAAAATATGGGATAAAAATGCCACTGTCGCTCTAGCAATCCGGTAAAATTTACTCATATCCCAATTTCTCCCTTACCAAATGTGTAATAATGCTTATGGATCTTTCCAGCTCATTGCCGGTGGTGTCCACAATAATGGCATCCGGCGCGGCCTCCAATTTAGAGATTTCACGGTTAGTATCCTTTTCATCCCGGCGCACCACATCCCGCAACACCTCTTCAAAGGAAATATCTTCCCCCTTCTTCACATACTGCTGCCAACGCCTTCTGGCCCGCTCCTCAGCGGAGGCCGTCAAAAAAATCTTTACCTGTGCGTTCGGCAATACAACAGTGCCGATATCCCGTCCATCCATAACCACATTATTATGCTCGGCAATCTCCTTTTGCCAATCCAACAGAAAAGCCCGCACCTGTGGTATGGCGGATACCTGAGAGGTGGCAATGGACACCGTCTCACTGCGGATGGCGCCGGATACGTCCTCCCCATTCAGGTAAACGTGCTGCTTCCCACCCTTATAATCCATCGTCAAGCGGATGTTTTTCAACAGAGGCACCACTTCATCAGGGTTGTCGGGGGCTTTCTCATTTCTCAACGCATAAAGGGCAATGCTTCGGTAAAGGGCGCCTGTATCCACGTAAATATAGCCCAGGGATTGGGCCACCCTCCTCGCTATGGTGCTTTTTCCAGCCCCTGACGGGCCATCTATTGCTACAGCAATCCTGTTCACATCCACATACTCCTCTCAATCTCTGCCACAAAACACATTGTTGCCGGCCAGATATCCCGTTGAAAATGCAATCTGCAAATTAAATCCACCGGTATAGGCGTCCACATCCATGACCTCTCCGGCAAAATAGAGGCCTCTCACCAGCTTTGACATCATGGTTCTGGGATCAATCTCCTTAACCGAAATGCCTCCGGCAGTTACCACGGCCTCCTCTATGGGGCGGAAGGCCTTGATCGTCAGCGGGAGATGCTTGATCAAATATCCCAACCTGTGACGCTGCTCCTTGGTAATTTGATGTACCTTGAGATTTCCTGGTATCCCGGATAAATTCACCAATACCGGAATACTCTTTGCAGGCAATAAATCTACCAATGCATTCAAAAAATCCTTGTTATTGTATTTAGTAAAGTCCTTTTGCAGCCGTTTGTCAAGTATCTCTTCATTCAGCGCGGGCTTTAAGTCAACAACAACCTTATATTGCCCCAACTCCTCCGGGTTTATATAGGCGCTGGCTGATAGGACCAATGGCCCGGATATGCCAAAATGAGTAAAAAGCATCTCGCCCAGCTGAGAAAAAACCGGTTTTTTCCTGTCCCGATAATATACGCTCAATGTCACATTTTTAAGAGAAAGGCCCATCAGGTCGGCGCACCACTGCTCATGGGTGACCAAGGGAACCAGTGAGGGCCTTGTTTTCACAATAGTGTGTCCCAAGCTTGCGGCAAGCCTATAGCCGTCCCCGGTGGAACCGGTCTGGGGGTACGATAATCCTCCTGTAGATATAATGACGTTTGCCGCAGCAACGCTACTCCCTCCGCAGATAACGCCTGCAATCTTTCCATCCTCGGCAATAATCTCATGTGCCTCGCCCTGACGAATTGTTGCCCCCATGCGTTGCGCACGGCCGACAAGGGCGTCCACCACATCCGCCGCCTTGTCCGATACAGGAAAAACCCGGCTGCCCCGTTCGGTTTTCAGAGGAACCCCTTCGGCTTCAAGTGCCGCCATTAAATCTTGGGGCGTCAAGCTGGAGATGGCGCTGTAAAGGAATTTCGGGTTGGTATGGATCTGGGCGATAAACTCATTGACAGCGCAATTATTGGTCACATTACACCGACCCTTGCCGGTAATCATCACCTTCCGGGCCGACCGGGCATTTTTCTCCACGAGCAAAGTGGAAAGTCCCCTGCCGGCACTCTGCGCGGCGGCCATCAAACCGGCGGCTCCGCCGCCAATGACCACCACCTCGTAGCTATCCCTCTTCCCCATCAGATTTGCTTTCCTTTTCATAAATGCCATAGGCATCCCATATATTTTCCAGCTTATTCAATGTTTGGTTCATCTCGTTCTTTTTGTTGAGCCCAATGGCCACAATCAGCGCATTGATGACGCTCAGCGGAGCCACAAGGGAATCGGCAAAGGCCGCCATATTGCTCCTGGCCACCAGCACATGGTCCGCTACCTTAGCTATAGGGGCGCTATTGGAATCTGTAATGGCTATGATTTTAGCCCCGCAAGAATGCGCGTATTCCGCCGCGTTGCGCGTAACGGCGGCATAGCGGGGGAAGCTGATGCCAATAAACACATCGTATTGGTCAATCCTCAGGATATGCTCATACATTCCCGCGTCGCTGGAGGATTGGATCAGCTTTACATCCGGCAGCATCAAATTAAGGTAAAAGCCAAGAAAACTGGCCAATACATTGGTGGAGCGGGTACCTAAAATATAGATACTCCGGGCGCCTAATATGGTCTGGATGGATCCATCAAAAGTCTCCTTTGAAATGCCCGTCAAGGTATTCCGAATATTGTTGATGTCTGAATTAAGCACCTTTTCAAGGATGTTCCCACCCTCCATCTGGTTGGCGGCTACCTCCATGCGCTGGGGGGCCGTTAGCTTTTGAGGAATTAGGTTCAGTAAGGCCTTTTGAAATTGGGGATATCCCTCATAGCCAATTTCAGTGGCGAACCTCACCACGGTAGATTCGCTGACATCAACTGCCATTCCCAGCTTGGCCGCCGTCATATAAGCCGCCTTATCGTAATGCTCCAAGACAAAGCTGGCTATTCTCTTTTGCCCCTTTGAATAATCATTCCAATGGCTTTTTATTTCAGCAAGCACATTTTCCTGCATAATCGGCTCCCCTATGTATAGAAATATTTTGTCGGTCAGAATCCTTCTTAACACTACATTACTACACACATCACATCTTACCCCTTACCATTAAAAAAATCAAGGGATACGCCCCTCTATATAATTTTTTGCAGGAAAAATAATTAAAACTTTCAAAAAAATGGAATAGGACCATCTGATCCACATTCCATTTCTATCTTTATTCAGAGAACTCCCCTTCTATGGTTTCCGCTTCTTGTTCCATGACTGACTGGGCCAACTGCATTTCCTTGTATTCCTCATAGGCGGTTAAAATTTTTGCCTCCATTTCCTGTCTGGCCTTAGCGGTGATGGGATGGACGACGTCGCGAAACACTCCGTTATCTTCCCGCCGGCTGGGCATTGCCACAAAAAAGCGTTCAGGTCCTTCAATAATTTTTATATCATGTACCGCCAAATCAGAATCTATTGTAACAGAAACCAGAGCCCGCAATCTACCTTCATTATACGTCCTTCTAATTTTGATTTCAGTGATGTTCATCTTCAAGCCTCCTCATAGGAATATTCTTAACAGGTTTCTAGGACTTATTCAAGCAGCTTGATTTTCACAAAATATTTTTTCAGGCTCCGGCGGGGCATGTTAAAAAAATATCCCATTAGATTTCAAAAAAGTGTTTCATTTTTTGTATAACTGCAATATAATTAATAATGATAGCATATGGAGCAAGAATTTCAAGTATTTGGCTTTGAAATTTCATATGTAATATCTCCCAAATTTTTTTGGAGGAAACAGAATGATACTTCAGACTATAGACGAATCACTGCTAAACAACGCAAGGCACATTCACTTTATTGGTATTGGCGGCTCAGGTATGTATCCCATTGTACAGATTCTTCACACTCAAGGTCATGTGATCACCGGCTCAGATAACAATGAAACCGATACTCTAGCGGCGGAGCGGGGAATGGGTATAAAGACTTTTATGGAACACCGGGCAAAAAACATCGAGGGCGCCGACCTGATTGTTTATACCGCAGCCATTATGGAGGATAATCCGGAACTCATTGCCGCCGTAGAGTCTCCAATTCCGGCTGTGGAGAGATCCATTATGCTGGGCCTGTTATCCCGGCGGTTTGATAATACCATCGGCATCTCCGGCACTCACGGCAAAACTACTGTAACATCTATGCTCACCCAAATTCTGCTGGATGGCGGCTTTGATCCCTCGGCAGTTATTGGCGGCAAACTGCCCGCCATCGGCGGCAATGGCCGGGCTGGTAAAAGCGACCTGTTTGTGGTGGAAGCCTGTGAGTTTGTGGATACCTTTTTGCAGCTCTCGCCCGCCCTTTCTGTTATCCTCAATGTGGACGAGGATCACTTAGATTATTTCAAAACGCTGGAAAATATTATAAAATCCTTTAATGCGTTCGCCAAGCTTGCCACCAAAGGAGTTATTGTCAACGGGGATGATCCAAACGCTATGAAGGCCGTTGAGGACATTGATCCCCGCCTTGTCATCACTTTTGGAGAAAGTAAAAGCAACCGATATTATGTGGATAACATCTCCGCCAAAAGCGATGGGCACCGTCATCAAACTGTTTTTGACATCTACCGGGATAATCAGTATTTGACCAGCGTCGCTTTACAGATTCCTGGGACCCACAATATTTTAAACGCTTTGGCTGCGGCTGTGGCCGCCCACCATGTGGGCGCCACCCCTCAGCAAATCCGGGAAGGCCTGTTCAATTTTACTGGCGCGGGCCGCCGGTTTGAAGTGCTGGGCACCTGCAACGGAGCTGTAATTGCCGATGACTATGCCCACCATCCCGCGGAACTGGAGGTCACCCTGACCACGGCAAAGGGGATGAATTATAACCGGGTATGGGCTGTATTTCAGCCCTTCACTTACTCCAGAACAGCTCTGCTGTTAAACGATTTTGCCAAGGTGTTGCAAATTGCGGACCGGGTATTATTGACCCCTATTATGGGGTCCCGTGAAAAAAACACCTACAACATTTATTCCTCCGACTTAGCAGAGAAAATTCCCGGTGCACTGGTTCTGGACACCTTTGAGGATATCAGTAATTATATCAAGGAAAATGCCAGCGAAGGAGATTTAGTCCTCACCCTTGGTTGCGGTGATATCTACAAAGCAGCTAAGCTGATGCTTCAATAAAAAAACCTCCTAATTTATCAGCACCATTCGCCTGACGAAAGCCAAGACCATCGTGTCTTGGCTCTTTTCATTCAAACAGCTTTAGAAATGATCAGAAAAAATTGAATGGGGAGAAGCAAAACCCTAAGAGGCGCGGCATTAGGGCAACATCCCCTTTATTTTCTACAACTTCGTTAGCTGCCATTATGTAAAAAAAATATAAACTTCTCAAAATAATCGGGCAAGGAGGATTCAAAGGACATTCGTTCTCCCGTTCTTGGATGGGTAAACCCCAGCCTTCGAGCGTGGAGACATTGTCCCGCAAGTTGTTCCTCCGCCTTCGTCATCTTTTTAGGACCATATACCAAATCCCCCGCAAGGGGATGATTTATGTAAGCCATATGTACACGGATCTGATGGGTCCGGCCTGTTTCCAAAAGAAACCGCATATACGCATACTGATTAAATTGAGTGAGCAGATGATAATGGGTCACCGCATGTCTGGAATTGTAAGGTGTTACCGCCATCTTTTTGCGGTCGGCATTGCTGCGGCCTATAGGCTGCTCCACTGTACCTGATTCCTGGTGAAAGCGGCCATGGACTACCCCCACATACTCCCTCTCTATGCTGTGCTCTTTTAACTGGCGGGCTAGCTCCAGATGGGCATTGTCATTTTTGGCCACCATCAGCAAGCCGCTGGTGTCCTTGTCAATCCGGTGAATGATTCCTGGCCGCAATTTCCCACCAATCCCGGAAAGACTGTCTTTGCAGTGATAGAGCAGGGCATTGACCAGCGTGCCATCCGGATTTCCTGCCGCAGGATGCACCACCATTCCTTTGGGCTTGTCCACCACCACCAAGTCCTCATCCTCATAAACAATGTGTACAGGGATATTTTGGGCAACCGCCTCCAAGGCCTCCGGCTGAGGTATCGTTACCTCTATCCTGTCGTTTTCAACGGTTTTATAGTTTTTTTTAACAAAACCTCCATTCACTAAAACAAGGCCGTCCTCAATGAGTTTTTGGGCCATAGAGCGGGAAACGCCCATAAGATTGCTCGCCAAAAACACATCCAATCGTCCGCTGGTATCTTCACTGCCTATAATAAAGACCTGATGCTCCAATACACCGTCCATATGCTTCCAATCACCGTATAAAAATATGTTTCTTGCGGCGTTCTCTGGGCTCGACGAATAGGATATAAATAATAATCAAAGCTGTCCCCGTAACCACACAAATATCCGCCAGGTTGAACACAGGAAAATCAATGGGAACAAAGTAGACATAATCCACCACAAAACCTCGGAAAATGCGGTCAATCAAATTACCAACACCTCCCGCAACAATTAAGGATAAGGCCCAAACTACCATGGGATGGCGTATAAAGCGGCCAATTATGGCAATTAAAAGGATCACCAATAAAACCGCCGTCACTACAACAAGAATATATACATTCCCTTCAAACAGGCCAAAGGCCGCTCCTTCATTTTCCAAATAATACAAATGGAGCACATTGTTAATTATAGGAATAAAGCCTACAGGCTTCAGATAAGTCATCGCGCACCATTTAAGCACCTGATCCGCAGCAATCAGAAATAATGACACCAACATAGCAGCAATCATTGTTCTTCCCCCAATTAAAATAAACCTCGGAAATAACTCATTTTAATCCATCACCTTAATAGGATATCCGGAAAGGTGGATTGCGAGGTGAAGACTTATCGCCACTGCGTTAATTCCGTCAAATTTTACTATCTTCTGCGCCTCTTCTTTTTAGGCTGATCATCTTCCCGGATCAAATCGTACCCCTCTCCAAACCTCAATTCCCCAAACTTAGAACTCCGGTTGGACTGCTCCTCTACCGCAGGGAGTTCCGCAGGCGTTTCAATTACGTCTGTGGAACCATAAGGCGCATCATATTCGGCATAATTTTCATTAAAGGTAAACGCCGTTTTTTGGGGTTCCTCTCTTTCCTCCAAATCGGGCAAAAAGCCCTTGCGCTTACCCTGAGGAGGTTGAGTGGTTTCAGAATAGCCTTCTTCCAGCCTCTGTTCACCCTCGTTCATTGCCTGCTCCCCCCGGTCCAGTTCTACTTCAAGAGAAATAGCGTCGGCCACCTCGGCCATATCTTCCTCATCTGAGAACGCGGCAGCCTGAGAAGGCTGGCTTCCAGACTCAAGCTTACCCGTATTTTCCCTCGAATCGATCAACTTGCTTTCTCCGCCTTCAGGCAACGCCGCCACCAACTCCAGATGGGTCTTATACATAGAGAGAACGCTGGCCTTAAAACTAGCCACCTCTTTTTGCAGCTTGGCATAATCATGTTTCTCACGCTCCAGCTGGCGGTGGGTTCCCTCCAGCATCTTGTCGGACTTGATTCCCGCGTCCCGTATCATCAACTCGGCCTTGTTCTTCGCTTCCTTTACTATGCTGTCCCCCAGCTTTTGGGCGCCAAGAAGGACCGCACTGAGGCTGGACTCCTCCTTGCGGTATTCCTCTAATTTATCGGCCAAGGCGTTCATCTTTTTTTCAAACTCATTGCGTTCGTTGAGCACCCGCGCAAGTTCCTCTGCAACAAGGCTCATATATGCGTCCACTTCATCTGCCTTATATCCGAACGCGCCCTTTTCGAAGCGTTTATTGGTTATATCTCTTGGCGCGAGCATACAACTCCCCCACTTTTCAGACATATTTTTTTACCAAGATATTTAGTCGCCCTTTTTTTGTATGATTGGCAACTCTCTCAAAAATAAACCTGCCATAGCCCCGTATGGATAAAATATCTCCTTCTGAAACCTCTTGAGATACTTGCGTACATTCAGCAAAATTCCGTGAAACCAAAGCGCCACGAATCATCTTTACCGCACAGGTTCGGGACTTGGCAACGATAGCGGCGACAATACAATCTATCCTAAGGGAGGAAACATTATACCGTCTCTCCTCCAATGAATAAGAAACCGGCAACTGCTTTGGCAAATCCCGGCTCACCGATACCCCAACCCTGCCGATCTTTGTCACTTCCCTCTCAACCAGGCGGGCCACAGGCTCGGTACAAAAGACAACGCCTATACCTTCCCCAACAAGAATATCTCCTAAGCTTTCCCTTTTTACGCCAAGGGCTATAATGGAGCCCAAAAAGTCGCGGTGCGCCAACCGGTACCGGTCCTCGCCGCGGTATCGAAAGCAAAGGGAGGCTATGGGAAAACTATCTGCTGCGGAAACAGAACCAGTACAGAGGAACACCCTCTGCGCTTCCGGATACCCACCGTAAAAGCAGTACTTCTCAAACCGCCGTTGTCTCAACAAATCCTTAGCCAGCACCTGAAGCTTCTCATCAAGGAAGCCGATAAAACGCAGGCCGCCTTTAGCCGCCACATAGTCAATGGCATCTTCCAGCCTGGATCGAAAAAGCTGAATCTCCTGGAATCCGGAATCGCCTGATCGCTCACTCATCCGCCACTACTCCGGGATTAATAAAATACGCCGCTGCTTTCCAGTTCATCCAGCAAATCACCCATAATATCCACGTTGTAGGGCGTAATAATAAATGTGCTATTTGCAACACGTTTGATCTGCCCGTTATTGGCGTAGGCCACGCCACTGAGAAAGTCAATCAGCCGTCTGGAAACCTCCCGGTTGGTGGATTCCAGATTTAAAACAACGGTCCTCTTCGCATTTAAATGGTCCGCAATGCCACTGGCATCGTCAAATCTTTCCGGCTTCACCAACACAACTTGCAGCTGTGTTGTCGCATGAATATTGACGACCTTATTCTTTTTCTTGCCCAAAGCATCATCCTCAAAGGCAGGAGCCTGGCGCTCCGCAACCAAAGGAATATCGTCGTCGTCATAGTCATAATCATAATCATCATCCGGCACGGCCATAAATGTCTTAAATTTGTCAATTAGTCCCATAATTTCTTCCTCCAAATTCTATACAAAAAAATGTTTCATTATTGTTAATCATGGTTGTCCCATTCTACTACCATGAAATTATTATCCCTGTTTTCGTAGCACTTGTCAACATAATAATCGTATTCTTTACGGCGTGTACATATTTTCCATCTATGACTTATGCAATATTTATCTGATTCTATTGTACGCCCGCTGTTTCGATAATAATCCTGTCCTGTTGCTGCAAATACCGTCTGAAATCAGTGGCAGAATCTCTCACTTCACATATAAAATATTCGCTGGTCTCATACAGCGACTCAATATACCTAAATTGAACCTGGCTTCCTATACTCACATACACCCCCATTTTGTCGCCATTCTCTTTATCGAACCGGATAGCCGACCTTGGAACCTTTAACCCTGTAACGGTGTCCAGCTCTATTTCCACATTTTTGATTCGCAGATTGGCCAAAGCCTCATTCATTTCCTTACAGCTAAAAATAACTATACCTTTATCCTCCCCATATCGGGTGATAACTTCCTCCACATTGACCGAAGTAGTGATCACTGTTCCATCAGGAATTCGAAGCTTTACAGGGGTTATCAGCTTACCGCTGTCATTGTAGAAATCCGGCAAACGGTCGTTGTCCACCAGTACGGCAAAATACCATTCATACCCTTTTATAACCTTGCCCACCGCAGTATTGTTGGCGGGCTTTCTCTGAACAGCCAATAATTCTTCCAGATCGGAGGCGTTAAATAACTTCAACTTGTCCAAAGACACAATATTTTCATAGCCATCCAGATGGCTGACATAATATCCTCCTTCGGTGGTCCGCACCTGGGAGATGCTGGAGGGCAATCCAGCCCTCAACGAATCCAGTTGATTTTGCAGCGATGAAATTCTTTGATTAAAATTATCCTCTGTGCCGGTGATTATATTGTTAATGCTCAGCAGCTCTACAAATTTATTTTTAGAATTGACCGCCTGCAAAAAGTTTTCCTGTTGATACTGGCTTTGCGTCAGCACCATTAAATCCGCCAACTGCTTAGAGATAGCGTCTGTCGCCCCCTCATTGGCCACACCGGGATCCGAGGCGTTTTGAAGCATGGCAATCTCCGCCTCCAATGCCTCTACCTCTTTTATCCTGGCCACATCCTCCTGGCTGGCATAGACCTCGCAGATGGCCATGTCCTTTGAAACCCTGGAACCATCTGTGTAGAGGTAAAGTAAATAGCCCGATTCCAGATTGGAGAGGATAACTTCCTCCTTGACAGCGATACCTTTGGTTGAAAGCAGCTTTGTCTCGGTGACGAGCTCCGCCCTCACCGTTTTATAAGAGGTGTTAAATCCGCTCAATAACCGAAAGGCGACAACGACAATTAGGCCAATGGAAAACAATCCCCCCAGAAACCTCCATACCATCGGTTTAGACATCCCTCTCACCTCCAAAATAATCCTTCACTATGGCCGAAGCCTGAGCCGCAAGCCGCCCGGCATCCTCCACTTCATCCAAATAAATCCAATGAATCCCAGGCATTCGCCGAAACCAAGTGAGTTGCCTTTTGGCATAACGCCGGGTCTCCCGCTTCAGCTTGTCCACCGCCTCCCTCAGCGGCACCACTCCGTCCAAATAGGGATAGAACTCCTTGTGCCCAATAGCCGCGGCAGCTGTCTGTGAAAGTCTGGGCCGGCAGTTTCGCGCTTCTTCGACAAGCCCCTGATCCACCATCTGCTCCACACGCAGATTGATCCTCTCATACAGCTCGTCCCGATTTATGTAATTGAGGCCTATAATACAGGCGTCATAAGGGGATGGTATCCGTTTAGATTGGGCCTTGTGCCAGCTAAGGGGCTTACCAGTAGCCTCATATACCAAAATCCCCCGGATAATACGGGGATGATCATGGGGATGGAGCCGGGCAGCCAACTGGGGATCATATCCCTTCAGCAACTCCAGCAAAGATTCTCCCCCATCCACCGCCACTTCATTTTCAAGCTGGCGGCGGCGGCCCTGGTCCACAGAAAAGGCGCCAAAATCCACATTCTCCAACAAGGAGGACACATATAAGCCGGTCCCCCCTACCAAAATAGGCAGCCGGCCACGCCGATGTATATCCCCTATTGCGCTGTGGGCCATTCGGGCATAATCTGCGGCGTTATAGCTTTCCTCAGGGCCCAAAAATCCCATCAGATGATGCGGTATATTATCCCGCTCCTCCAAGGAAGGGGTGGCCGTGGCAATGTCCATGCCCTTATAAATCTGCATGGAATCCGCTGAAACAACCTCCCCGGCCCAAGCTTTGGCTAAGGCCACCCCTAAGCCGGTTTTGCCGGACGCGGTGGGACCCACCACCGCTACTAACGGTATCTTATCATTGAATTCTGCCAAATTGCTTTTCGATCTCCTTTTTGGTGAGTTCCACCGCCACAGGCCGGCCGTGCGGGCAGTGGCGGATTTCACCATTATCAGCGAGCATCTGCAGCAGGGAAATAAGCTCCTGCTCAGAGCTCTTGCTATTGCCTTTAACAGCCGCCTTGCAGGCCATGGAGTGGTAGAGCTCGTCCAGCAGCGCCGGAGTGATCCCCTTCTTTCCTTTGACCAATAGGGCGGCAATCTCCTCCACTATCTCCCGGATATTCCCCTTGTCCAGCGCTGTGGGAAATTCCCGGACCAATACGGTTCCTTGTCCAAAATCATCAATCATGATCCCCATTTTAGCAATCTCCAGGGAGTTTTCCAAAACCAGCGCGTACTCATTTTTTAGCAAGGCCACCGGTATAGGGGACAGCAGTACTTGGCTCTGACCCGCTCCCTCGCCCTTTTTAAGCTGCTCAAACAGGATACGTTCATGGGCGGCATGCTTGTCCACCAAATACAGGCCGTCCCCGCTCTCCGCAAGAATAAAAGTGGCAAACGCCTCACCGATCAGCCGAAAATCCTGGCTGATCACCGGTTCTGCATGCATCTCCTCCTGTTCTACGGGCAATTGTGGAGGCATCTCTTCCGGCCCCGCATCCGTCTCCTCTGCCGGCGCCCATGCATCCAGCATCCCCGCCACATTGCGGTGGTATTGATTTTCAGATTGGGCTACCTTCAGGGAACCCCGCCGCCAAAAATCATCCTCTGGGGCTATGGCCGGCTTCTGTGGTGAAGCTTGGAGGACCGGCTCCACCCTTATTTGTATATCAGAAGATTCAGAAGATTTTGAAGAGATCTTCATCTGCTCCCCTGCACTTTGTATAGCCTCATTTTTCATTATAACCGCTTGAGGTGACGGTTCCAATCGAACAGTGGGGATTGGTGCCACAGTCATCAAAGCATTTTTTACTCCAAAAAAAATTGCTTCATAGACCGGCTTCTCCTGTACAAAACGAATTTCTATCTTGGCCGGGTGGGTGTTGACATCTACCTGGCGGCAATCCAGGTCAATAAACAGGATACAAGCGGGAAATTTCCGCGCCATAATTTCATTTTTATAGGCTTCCTCCAGCGCTGTTTGTCCGGTCGCCGTTTTTATAAAACGTCCATTGACGAAAAAATACTGCATGCTTCGGCTGCCCCGGGTTGCCTCCGGCTTGGATACAAGCCCCCGCACCGTTACCTGATCCAAGGTATACTGCACCGGAACCAAGCCCTGGGCAAATTCTTTGCCAAACACTGAGTAAGCGCAGGAAAGGAGGTCGCTGTTGCCGGAGGAAAACATAGCGATCTTGCCGTCTCTGATAAATTTAAAGGCGATCTCTACATGGGAGAGGGCCATCCGGTCCATACAGGCCGCTACCGCGTTGGCCTCAGTCACATCACTTTTAAGAAATTTCAGCCGGGCCGGGGTGTTATAGAATAAGTCCCGCACAACGATGGTGGTGCCCACGGGGCACCCGGTCTCCTCTATCCGCGCCACCTCGCCCCCGGCTAACTCTATCTTAGTTCCCAGCTCCGTTCTGGCGGTGCGGGTGGTCATGGTTACCTTGGCCACGGCACAGATAGAAGCCAACGCCTCTCCTCTAAAGCCCAGCGTAGCGATCCCATGCAAATCCTCCTCCGTGCGCACCTTGCTGGTGGCATTGCGCAAAAAAGCAGTAGGCACATCCTCATTCTCGATGCCGCTGCCGTTATCGGTCACCCGAATATATCCGGCCCCGCCCCGGCGAATCTCCACCGTAATGGCGGTGGCGCCCGCGTCAATGGCATTCTCCACCAATTCCTTTACCGCCGAAGCCGGCCGCTCCACCAC
>Ga0153944_1000184_pt1 | contig 26304 bp, 20 predicted proteins | sample TSNJ028MetaG_FD_104703 | JGI IMG/M metagenome (GOLD analysis project Ga0153944, IMG submission 104703) | Attine ant fungus gardens microbial communities from New Jersey, USA - TSNJ028 MetaG | ecosystem: Host-associated > Fungi > Mycelium > Unclassified | place: USA: New Jersey, Wharton State... | reverse complement strand
TCGTTAAAGGTCATTCTGCTCATACGGACGTTCTGTTCGTATTTGTTAACACTTTCCATAGTCTGTGTATACATAGTATTTGCCTTTAAGTCAGGATAAGCTTCACTGATAGCCATGATTTTCCCCATGGCTTCGGTCAGCATGTTTTCCTGGACATTGGCATCAGCCACAGAACTGCTGGCGGTAATGGAGCGGCGTTTGCCGATCACATCCATCAATGTCTGATACTCGTGATCCGAATACTGCCTGGTGAGGTCAGCTAAAGCGCCTAAAGCATCCCAGCGGGAGTTTTGCTGTACACCAATTTGTGAGAGGGCATTAGAGCATAACTCATCAGCATTTACCAAAGAGCGCTGCGCACTGATTGCCCAAATAATCAAGATTACTACAATAGCAATAAGAATAATCCCTAATATCATATTTTTCCTCCTAGTGTAACATTGTGTTATGAAATAGGATCTCTATTTCATAATTTTAAAAGGTTCTACAGTTATTCTACCATATTAATAGAAGCCTTGTCACAATAAGTGCAAAGAAAGCAGCCATGGGGTTGAACAGTAACGAGCTGTAACCAATACTTTGCTCTGCGCTTTTTTGTGTTTTTTATCAATTTACCGAAATCCCCCGCCGCTGCCGCCGCCGGAGAAACCGCCGCCGCCTCCGCCGAAAGAGGAACTGCCCCCGCCTCCGGAACTTCTGGACTCAGCACTTGCCTGGGCTGACCGCATCGCATTGTAACTGCTTCGGGAAATAGAATTGATAAACATATAAGTCATAAAGAAATCCATGTCATTTTGCATATAGGCACTTGATTCAATATACTTCGGATTCAATTCTTTAAACTGTTTTGCAACCGTATCGGCACAATCGAATAAAGCAGCAAAGATTAAATAGTCATCCCATAGATGAACTTCTTTGGCTTCCCGCTCGTTTACCAGTGTAAAATCCAACAGATATTTCTTAAAGCCAAGTAAATTCAAGCTTTGTTGATAACCTTCCGGGTTAACATCCTTCACTTGATATTTATGCAGCCCGAAGAAAGCTGTTCGTTGTTCGGTTGATAACCATCCATTGTCATCAAACAGATTTTTACCGGCAGTTTTCGCCGAAGTAAACCAGTCTGATAATGTATTGTAATGTTTGGATGACCATTTTTTCAGCTCCTTTTCCTGGAGAATATGATCATCACCTGCCGCTTCATTTATAAAACGGAACAATCTTTTTTCTACCGGGTCGGTTATCTGATGGGCGGTATCCATCTTAAGAATCAAAGAAGTCTCATTTTTCTTTCCTAGTCCCAGAAGTCCTTTGGTTTCTCTGGTATCAAGGGTGACGTACCCCAGCTTGATCCAACGAAGAAAATATGCACTGACAAGACTGCTCTTATTAGGCAGGTTTTTATAATAATCCAAGGCAAAGTAACTGGCAGACAGTTCTCCGTTCATAGGGATATCACGGTAATATGAAACATTACTATCCTTTATCTTGTGAGCATTCCCCCTTTTAGGGTCAGAAGAATTTCCTCGCTTAAATAAAAGTCCAAAGAGAAAAATTATAATTAATGTTCCAAAGACTCTCACTAAATTAGAAATAACTCCAAAAGCAGTACTTCGAGAACTGGGAAGTTCTGTTTCTTCACTAGTGTCATCAGAATTACCGGTATCATAATCGCTTCCATCTTTAGCTATTTTTTCAATTTGCTCAAAAGTATATTCGTTTTCAGCGGCATTTGCAACAATATCGGAATCCAGACGCATCAAGACGGTAACGTGGCTGGAACTCTGCAGCGCCTCCGTACTTTTTGCAACGACACTTCCGTCCGTAAAATTAATATCACCAATATAACCAAAGCCCCAGATACCGGCATTATCAGCATTCAGCGCTACATTTGGCCGCTGAATGGTGACCTGCACATGATCGGGCGGGCTGGATAATTCATCGTTTATGAAACGGGAATAAAACCCAAAGGTATCATCAGAATAGTGCTTAATGAAGTTGGTCATAGTGTAAGTCAAAGTATAAGTATGGTTTCCGTAGCTGCCGATTCCCCAGCATAGCTCTATACCATCACTGGTTTCGTTAATTCCGCACTTATTGGCTTTTTCTTCTAAAGAGGCATTGACATCCCAGCTGCCGATGTTTTCATAAACGGATCCGGTTTCATCGGTCACACCAAAATCAGTAATTTCAATATCCCCTAAACCAGTCTGAGGAATATACCCTTCTGTGCCGCTGGCGCGGGTAGTGTCCCAGACTTGCGTAATCTGTGCAGAACCATCATCCATAAGCAAGACAGTGATATCAATACTATTAATGGAATCGTCGGCCGCCTGTACACTTGTCGGGATAAAAAGTCCAAATACCAGAACAAAACACAGGATCCATATATGCTTTGCCAGCTTATTAATCCCCATCATAGTTGTATGGAAGGCATTTTAACCTTCTCTTGCGGTGTATCCGGATAGTCCCGTTTGGAAAAGTCAAATGCGATCATTACATCCCTTAATATCATGTTTTTGTCCTCCTGCTAGTGTATGACACACTGATGTTTAGAAAAAAGCGGGTTACAATTTTATATAATACTATTTTAAAGTATTTTTCATATTGTATCATAGTATAGTACATTTGTCATATAGAACCCATGCCCTTTGGCCGCGTCCTTCCGCCAATACTAATACAGCCAGGGAATAGAAAAAGCTTCTATCCCCTGGTGTTCATCCATTCATTTCATTTTTAGGAAGTAATTAAATCCCCGAGCCCGAGGCATCCATAGCAGAATCAGATTCCTGTATTCTGTTCTGACTGATCTGTAGAATCAGATTGGTTGGGGAATACCCCTCCTTTCCCATTAGAGTCACCGGATGGCCGCTCACCCATGCCGCCACCTTTGCCGCCGAATCCACCGGATTCGCCCCGATTGCTCTGGCTGGCAGCTTCATCACCACCAGTAGTTACCGAACTATCAACTGTGATGTCATACAGTTTGCTGCCATCAGCATATGCCTGGCTGCCATAATAACCATCGGTTGCATCACCGGTTACGGTGCCGCCCGAGGAGAGGGTATAAGCAGCGTTGGCCTTAATATCAGGTGTGCTGATAACAACTGTCTGATAATCCTTAGATGGTGCAAAACTGACAATGGAATTGCCGTCAGCATCAGAAAGGTTCAGCAGAGTATTAGCCGACTGCACTTCTGAATAGTATATAAGCATACTGTTTTGCGTAGATTCTTCCGAAAAGCCCTGTGCCATACCCAAGCTGCCGGCCGCGATTATAGTTCCGCCAGTGATTTTAGCAGTACCATTATAGTCAAGAGCCCCATCGCCGCCACTGGTCGGACCATTTACCAGAATCGTTCCGCCATCGATATACAAACTCCCATTAGAATCCAGACCGTCACCAGAGGCATCTATATATAGGTATCCATCAGTAATACGAATATACGCATCCTCGTTAGCAGCAAATGCATCACCGCCAAACTGGTTTCCGGATGAATCATTTCCACCGGCAGCATTTAACCCATCGTCACTGGCAGCCAGATGAATCGTTCCGCCGTTGATATCAATTGTCAAGCCTTCCAGGCCTTCATAACTTCTGGCAATATCAATCGTTCCGCCATTAATTGTAAGATTAGAATCAGCATGGATGCCATCATCGCCGGTACTTAAGCTTAATTCACCGTCAGTAACCGTTACATCCCCGTTGCTGTGAATTGCATCGTCAGCGGAATCGATGGTAAAATTACCGCCGGTAATAAAAATAGCTGCACTGCCTTTTAATCCCTTCTGGCTGGTTGATACAGTTGTCTCAGCAGATGAACTGTTCTGTGCGGTATCCGAATCTGTGCCGGAATTCTGTGCTGAATCTGCAGAAGCAGCAGTATTTTCAGAAACAGCTGCATCAGAAGTCGTTGTATCAGAGGAAGCATCATCCGATTGTTGTACATCTTGATTCATATCGGGTGGTGCCTGCATTTGCCCGGAACTATCGGCCGGAGGAGTTTGTAGCTGATTACCACTATCAGAAGGAGGAGTTTTCATCTGATTGCTGCCATTACCAGGCAATGTTTCCTGTCGGTTTTGACTGACAGTTTCGCTGCCATCACCGGTTTTAATATCATATGTTCCACCGGTAACTTGAAGTACTGTTTCTGCCTGAATACCATCATTACCGGAGATAATTGTATAGGTTCCGCCTTCTAAGACAACGTATCCTTTATCAGTCTCTGTGTCATTATTGGATTTCATTCCATCCTGACCGGCATCTACAGTGATAGCAGCATCTTTAACGACGATGCTGTCTTTGCCTTTGATACCATCTTCTTTAGCAGTCACATCCAGTGAACCGGATACGATGATCAAGTCATCCTTGCTGCGGATGCCATCCTGATAATTACCAGTTACCTTTAAGGAGCCGCCGCCATTAATCGCAATATCATCCTTACTGAAAACAGCAGCATTCGGTTCGTCCGTGTCAGCATCGGCATATTGATACTCTTCCCCGTCCGAAACCTCATTAATAGTATCGTCAGCCAGTGTCAAAATAATTTTTTCGCTTTGCACGCCATTAATTGCTGCACTGCTTGAGGAAGAGATGGTAATCCCGTTTAATACAATGTGAACCATATCTTCTTTACCGGCATCAACACAGATCTGGCCATCTGCAAGTGTACCGCTGAATACATAAGTACCAGCCTTTGAAATCGTAATAACCCTGTCTGCTTCACTGGCACCTTCGCCATCAATGGTAACACTTGAATCAGCACAGGTAATTTTAGCAGCAGTATTCTCATCCCAGGAAGCATCTAAATCTTCCTCATCATAGGAAACTTCAACCATTTCATAATTTTCGGTCACTGTTTCATCAGAAGCAGTAGTTTGCGAGCTGCTTTGGGTACCATCTTCTGTGGTATCCTGCGGTGTAGCAGAAGTATTGCTGCCGCATCCGGTAATTCCGGTCAGTAATATGCTCATACTCACAAAGAGCGAGAGCAGAATGTTTCGTCTTTTTTTCATAATAATAATCCTCCGGGTTATAATTCTTCGCGTTCAGAAGCAACTCTGCCGCAAGAAATATTCAAGTTGCCATTTCTGCAGCGTAAATCATCAATAAATGCTTTCTCGATGCCGCCATTCTTCAGCGCTACCTGATAATGCAGCTCATAAAGGCTTCCCATATTAGTCGTCTGTACCTTAATAAGATCGGTCCTTTCTGTATATTCAGCAAAAACATCATCAAATAAACCGCTATAATCCAGATTTTCCGGTATCGTAATCCTCAAATCTTTCTCGTCGGTATTCATTTGCCCAAATGGCAGACGAATAAACAGTATCGTAGCAATGCCAATAATTAAAATCAGCAGGAAGCCAATCCCAAGATACCCCATTCCGGCGGCCAGTCCAACACCCATAGCCAGGAAAATACTTGCAATCTCCCGTGAATTGCCAGGTACTGAGCGGAAACGAACCAAACTAAAGGCCCCCATTACCGCAACGCCGGTGCCTACATTGCCGTTAACCAGCATAATGACCGCCTGTACGATCACTGGAAGCAGTGCCAATGTCAGAATAAAATTTTTCGAGTAACGGTTGCGGTACATATGTAAACAGGCAATTATTACACCCATTACCAATGCACCCAGGGTACAAAGTAAAAAATCTATAACAGTAAGACTTGCTTCGGTTGTTGTTAAGATACTATTAAGCACAATGAATTCCCCCTGTAAATGTTGTATTTTGCAGTAAATAATTTTTATAGAACATACCATACTTAGAATAAGAGACAGGAAATATATCAAGTTCAGAAAATATGTGACTCATCCACACCGGCATGGCATTGGGAATCTTAACTTCCATTAACACCTGCCCCGGATCTAAAAGAGTAACCCCAAAATCACCTTTTTCCAGATTCAGCCGATTCTCCCGGCAACGGATATTAAAATCAAAAGTCATCCGCAGATCAGGATTCTCATTATCAAATAAGGCGATACGTTCATAAGCAATGTAAGCTGCCGGAACCAAATCATATTTATTCAAAACCCAATCGGCTTCATTCAGAATCTGATGTTCCATATCCGGATGCTGCTTATGGTAAAGATAATTTTCAGCACTGCTTAAAGGCATTCCAATCCGACGCTTATATACAATACCATCGAATTTTTTCTTAAGCTCCAGATAAACCGCATCATTAGAGTTTGGAATACCGTAGCTTCGCAAACGCAATTTTTCTTTATAAATCGGTTTTGTCAGTGAAGTACGAATCAATTCATAGTCCGGTGTGTCAAAATAAATATTGCAAATGGTATGCTTCCCATACTCGTCAACAGTTAAATTTTTCTTTAGTATAGTAAAAAGTTTTTGATACTGCTTTTGATTCAGCAAGTATTTTTTCTCATAACGTTTGAATACCTCTTGCGTTATTTTCATAATAATCCCAGCTTTCTTTGTTGTTTTAGCGGTAACACCAACATGTGTTTGCTTTTGTTAAAGCTATCATAATAAAAAAAGCTGAAATTAACCTGAAAAAAGTCTTTCAGCTTTTTTTCAGCTTTCTTTTTTATAATGATTGCAGTGATAAGCAGCTCACTATATAATGAAAAAAGAAAGTAGGGATGAAGTTGCGGATATTAATAGTAGAAGATGAAATCAGACTGGCAGATGCACTGAGCCATATTATGAAAGAAGCCAAATACTTGACCGATGTTACTTATGATGGTCTAGAAGGTCTTGATTATGCTTTAAGCGGTCAATACGATGTCATCGTCCTGGACGTTATGCTGCCGGGGAAAAATGGTTTTGATATTGTAAAAGCCCTGCGAAGCGCCAAAATAGCCACACCAGTCATTATGCTCACGGCCAGAGATGACACCAGCGATAAAATCATGGGACTGGACAAAGGCGCCGACGATTATATGACCAAACCTTTTGTCCCGGAAGAATTACTGGCCAGGATCCGGGCGCTTTCAAGACGACAGGGTGAAGTAGTCTTAGAGGAGTTGACATTTTCCGATTTAACACTACAGCTTTCTTCTAATGACCTCTGGTGCAACGGCCGTTCCATCCATCTCGGCTTTAAAGAATTTGAAATACTAAAAATCTTAATGTCCAACCCGACCACCATCATATCCAAAGAAATGTTGATCACCAAAGTATGGGGAGCGGATTCGGATGCGGAAGACAATAATGTAGAAGCCTACATATCATTTATAAGGAAGAAGTTCCATTTTTTAAATTCCAAAGCCGGCATTGCCGCTATTCGAAAAGTGGGCTACCGCCTGGAGGCAGAAGAATCATGATAAAAGAATTACGCAAGAAATTCATTATGATTAATATGGCGCTGGTAACTCTGGTACTATTAATTGTATTTGGCGTATTATATTTTTCGAATCAGCGCAAATACGATGAGGACAGCCGGCGGACATTAGAGCGTTCTTTAAATAATGAACGTCAGGAAATGGGTCCGAAGATGGATACCAAGATGAATGATGAAGGCCCTCCGGTTGAGATGGAGACCAGCCTTATATTCGTTGTCTACCTAAACGCAGATAATTCCATTGCCAGAACGGATGCCGGCGGCATCAGCGTCTCGGACAGTTTTGTCCAATCAGCCGTAGCGGGTGTTCTTGAAAATGACAATAGTTATGGAACTCTGCGTGAACTAAAACTCAAGTACATGACTGCCCCAATACAGTCGGGTACTAAAATTGCCTTTAAGGATTACAGTTTTGAAATCAGCGGAATGAGGAATCTCTTACTGAATTCTGCGCTGATGTTTGCGGCAGGGGTGCTGGCATTTTTCATCATCAGTGTATTTTTATCCCGCTGGGCACTGGCTCCTGTAGAAAAAGCATGGAAGCAGCAGCGGCAGTTTATCGCCGATGCATCTCACGAATTAAAAACTCCGCTAACAGTTATCCTGGCCAACTTGGGAATCCTGGCCGCTCACAAAAGTGATACCATCCAAAACCTATCCCGATGGCTGGAAAACACTCAGATGGAGGCCGGCAGAATGAAAGAATTACTGAATAATCTTTTATTCCTGGCCCGTTCTGATGCATCCCAAATGCCGGTGGTTTTTAGTGAAGTCGACTTAAGCAGTGCAGTATTAAGCTGTATCCTGCCCTTTGAATCACTGGCTTATGAAAATGACATCACCTTAAAAGATGAGATAGACCAGGGCATTCATATCATCGGCGATGAGAAGCAGCTAAAACAGTTAACAGTCATTCTGCTTGACAATGCCTGTAAGTACGCCGGAAAAAAAGGAAAAGTTACAGTCCGTTTATCCAGAAGGATTGACCGCCCGGAGCGAATTATCTTAAAAGTAACCAATACCGGCGAAGTAATTCCAAAAGAAGACTTGGAACACATTTTTGAACGCTTTTACCGCTCTGATAAGTCCAGAGTACGCACGAAGGGGGGATATGGTCTGGGGCTTGCTATTGCGAAGACGATTGTGGAGCAGCATCATGGGAAGATTAAGGTTAACAGCAGTGAAGAAGAGGGGACGGTATTTATAGCAGAGTTTCATGGTGAAACAGTGTGAATTGCAGAAAGATATCTAACGGAGTCATTGTCCGTATTATTGCTTGGGAGATGATCATAGTATTGTATGTAAGCAAATATGGCAGCGGTTTGTGATCGGATTCCCGCAGGGGGAAGCAAGTATCCTGGTGAATGGGTTTGGCTCATGAGGAATCGGGGTGCAAACTCTAAAAGAAAATAGGCAGAAAAACTAAGGCACCGGCTATATTCAGCGAGAAATCTTGATGATTTCTCACTTCAGATAGCCTGATATTGTGTTTCGGAAAACACAATATCACCTTAGTTTTTCCGCCTATTTTCTTTAAGAGTTTGCACCCCGATTCCTAAATCGCCAAACCCATTCACCAGGATACTTGCTTCTTCTCAGGAGGTAAGTAGTGGATATGAATGATTTTAGTTGCTGGTTAGATCTAATATATGAATATAAAATTCTTTCGCTAACCAATTTGTATCGCTGAAAGAGGGGGCGAGAGTGGTGGCAGCTTTGTTGGGGGAATAGGGGGAGTTGTGCAGTCCCTTAGTGAAAAAAGCGGAAATTCAAAGGAGAAATTGTATTTTCCAAAATACAATTTCAGGCGCACTGAAGTGAGAAATCATCAAGATTTCTCGCTGAATTGCGCCGGTGCCTTTGAATTTCCGCTTTTTTCACTTAGGGAATGCCAACGACCCCTCTTCCCCCAACAAAGCTGCCACTACTCTTGCCCATCCCTTCCTCCTTGAACACTTACCAAGAACATCTAATGACAGAAAGCAGTCTTTTAGCACATTATCTACCGGGAGATTGCTTTTTTGCTGTGAAAAATGCATTGGATGATACTTTTTTGTTGATATTCATCCGATAACTGTTATAATAGAAGCTGATTAATTAAATTAAGGAGGAAATAGGATGAAAAAGTTAATTACTACAGCGTTAACAGCGATTATGGTAGTATCTCTGGCAGCTTGTGGAGGTTCGAAGAAGATAGAAAATACTGTATTTTCAGTTGATGATTTGGACGGAAAGAAGATTGGTGTTCAGTTAGGAACCACAGGAGACATTTATGCTTCTGATTATGAAGGTGATGAAGCAGGGTCAACAGTTGAACGTTTCAATAAAGGAAATGACGCAGTTTTGTCTTTGAAGCAGGGGAAAATAGATTGCGTTATCATTGATGAGCAGCCTGCAAAGGCATTTGTAGGAGGTAATGATGATCTGACTATTCTGGAAGAGCCATTTGAGATTGAAGAATATGCAATGTGTTTATCCAAGGATAGTGGTGAACTAAAAGACAAGATTAATAATGCGCTGGCAGAATTAAAGGAAGATGGTACATTAGATAGCATTGTAAAGAATTATATCGGCGATGATACAAAGGGAAAGACTCCTTATGAATCACCTGCAGATGCAGACCGTTCAAACGGAACAGTTACGATGGGAACCAATGCAGCATTTCCACCGTATGAATTTTATGAAGGACAGAAGATTGTTGGAATTGATGCGGATATGATGCAAGCGGTTGCAGACAAGCTGGGAATGGAATTAAAGATTGAAGATATGGAATTTGACTCTATTATTGCTGCAGTACAATCTGGTAAAGTGGATGTTGGTGTAGCAGGTATGACTGTTACAGAAGACCGTTTGAAAAATGTAGATTTTACTGATTCATATGCAACGGCAAAACAGGTGATCATTGTAAGAAAATAAGGCATTTGAAGCAGGGCTGCTTATTCCACCGAAGGTGGAAGAGAGGGTGTTATGGGGCACGGAGGATAAAAAATGGATGCTTTTATAGGTAAACTACATCAGAATTTTATAGAAGATAATCGGTGGAGGTATCTGGCCCAGGGGTTAGGTACCACCTTATTGATTACCTTTCTTGCAGTGATGCTGGGGGTAATTCTTGGATTTGTGATTGCGATTATCCGGTCCACATATGAAAAAAATGGGAATCTTAAAGTGCTAAATGTAGTATGTAAGATATATTTGACCGTAATGCGGGGAACGCCTGTGTTGGTTCAGCTTATGATTATTTATTATGTAATCTTTGCATCATCAAATAATAAGATTCTGGCGGCTGTGATTTCATTTGGGTTGAATTCAGCGGCATATGTGGCAGAAATCGTACGTTCCGGAATTATGTCTATTGACAATGGACAGTTTGAGGCCGGGAGAAGCCTTGGATTTAACTATGTGCAAACCATGCGTTATATTGTTTTGCCGCAAGCGTTCAAGAATGTTCTTCCTGCATTGGCGAATGAATTCATTGTGTTGTTAAAAGAGACATCTGTGTGTGGGTTTATTGGTTTAATTGATTTGACACGAGGCGGAGATATTATTCGAAGTGTTACATGGGAGGCATTTATTCCATTAATTGCAGTGGCATTGATTTATTTGGTACTTGTTATGATACTGACTGCTTTTGTTAATAAATTGGAGAGGAGATTGCGGGTAAATGAAAGGTAATGTGTTAATTGAAGTAAAGAATCTCCAGAAAGCTTTTAGCGGTAATGTTGTACTTAATGGAATTACCACAGATATATGCCAGGGAGAGGTAGTTGCAATTGTGGGACCTTCCGGCTGCGGTAAATCTACATTTTTGCGTTCCTTAAACCTGTTGGAAGAACCAACCGGCGGAGCAGTAATCTTTGAAGGAACGGATATTACCTCACCAAAAGTGGATATTAATAAGATGAGACAGAAAATTGGAATGGTTTTTCAGCAGTTTAATCTGTTCCCGAACCATACGATTAAGGATAATATTATGCTTGCTCCGGTGAAACTGGGGATTATGAGTAAAAAGGAAGCAACTAAAAAAGCGGATGAGCTGCTGGAACGTATCGGGCTTCCTGAAAAAGCGGATACATATCCCGATATGCTCTCAGGTGGTCAAAAACAGCGTATTGCTATTGCGCGTTCCCTGGCGATGAATCCGGATGTGATGCTTTTTGATGAACCAACCTCAGCCCTTGATCCGGAGATGGTTGGCGAAGTTTTGGAACTGATGAAAGAACTGGCGCAGGATGGCATGACCATGGTAGTGGTTACCCATGAGATGGGATTTGCCCGTGAAGTTGCGACCAGGGTAATGTTTATTGATGATGGAGTTATTAAGGAAGAAAATGCGCCTCAGGAGTTCTTTGCAAATCCTGAGAATCCGCGGTTAAGAGATTTTCTATCCAAAGTTTTATAATATAAAGTGAAACTTAGTTCAGAGGGAGTTTTGAACAGGTTTAAAGAAAGAGGAGTATTTATGAAAAAAAAACCAACAGTATTAATGATTCTGGATGGCTATGGTCTGAATAGCAGAGAAGATTCAAATGCAATCAGCGAAGCCAAGACACCGGTGATGGATGATCTGATGGCAAACGGTCCGTTTGTGAAGGGGAATGCCAGCGGACTGGCAGTAGGACTTCCGGATGGTCAGATGGGTAACTCAGAAGTAGGGCATCTGAATATGGGCGCAGGCCGCATCGTATATCAGGAATTGACAAGAATTACAAAAGAAATTCAGGATGGTGATTTTTTTAAAAATGAAGCGCTTCTAACCGCTGTTCGTAATGCCAAAGCAAATAATTCTTCGCTGCACTGCATGGGCTTACTATCCGATGGTGGTGTACACAGTCACAACACACATCTGTATGGTTTGCTGGAATTGGCAAAGCGTGAAGGACTTGAAAAAGTTTATGTACATTGTTTCTTAGATGGCAGGGATACACCGCCGGCATCCGGAAAGGGATATATTGAAGAGCTGCAGGCAAAAATGAAAGAAATCGGTGTTGGAGAAATCGGGGTGGTTTCCGGCCGTTACTATGCAATGGACCGGGATAACCGTTGGGACCGTGTGGAGTTGGCTTATAATGCCTTGACAAAAGGTGAAGGCGTAAGAGGAACTGACGCTGCAGCGGCAGTTCAGGAGTCTTACGATAATGGCAAGACAGATGAATTCGTAATGCCTACCGTTATGGAGAAATCCGGAAATCCGGTGGCGATGATAGCGGACAAAGATTCCGTGATATTCTTTAACTTCCGCCCGGATCGCGCCAGAGAAATCACCAGAGCATTCTGTGATACAGAATTTTTGGGATTTCCAAGAAACCGCAAATTAGATCTTACCTATGTATGCTTTACTGACTATGATGATACCATTGCCAACAAGCTGGTAGCGTTTCATAAAGTCAGCATTACCAATACTTTTGGTGAATATCTGGCAGTTCATCACATGACTCAGGCCAGAATTGCTGAAACTGAAAAATATGCACATGTTACATTCTTCTTCAACGGTGGAATCGAAGAGCCCAATGCAGGAGAAGACCGCATCTTAGTTAGTTCACCAAAAGTTGCTACGTATGACTTAAAGCCGGAGATGAGTGCTTTCGAAGTTTGCGAAAAATTGGTAGAAGCGATCAAGTCTGATAAATATGATGTGATCATCACCAACTTTGCTAATCCGGATATGGTCGGTCATACAGGTGTGGAATGGGCTGCTATTCAAGCTGTGGAAGCTGTCGATATGTGTGTAGGAAGAGCAGTGGAAGCGTTAAAAGAAGTGAACGGACAGATGTTCATCTGTGCAGACCATGGAAATGCAGAGCAGCTAAAGGATTATACAACAGGTGAGCCATTTACCGCTCATACCATTAATCCGGTACCGTTCATTTTAGTAAATGCAGATTCGGCATATTATTTGCGTGAAGGCGGATGCTTAGCAGATATTGCACCGACTTTGATTGAATTAATGGGGATGGAACAGCCAAAAGAAATGACCGGCAAGAGCCTTATAATTAAAAAATAAGATTTGATGATGGGATGCAGTGTTGAAAAATACTGCATCCCATTGGTTATTTTCAGCATTGTTGGTAATACTAACGGCAAAAGACACAGGAGGTTTTATATGTATCGCTATTTGCCGATTCGAAGGGTGTACGCAAGAGAAGTCCTGGATTCCCGTGGTAATCCTACGGTGGAAGCAGAAGTTACCGTAGGTGAGGGAATCGTAGGAATTGATGGATATACAGGAAGAGCAATCGTTCCGTCCGGCGCTTCTACCGGAAAATTTGAAGCAATGGAGTTACGTGATGGAAAAACCAGATATTATGGTCTTGGAGTACAGACAGCAGTTGACAATGTTAATGAAAAAATCGCCGATGTGATTCTGGGAGAAAATGCGTTAAATCAGGCATACATTGATTACCTGTTGTTGGATGCAGATGGAACAGAGAATAAAAGCAGTTTGGGTGCCAATGCAATGCTTGGCGTATCGATGGCAGTTGCCAGAGCAGCAGCACAAGCAATCCGTCTGCCGCTTTATCAATATCTGGGCGGTGTCCATGCGAAGCGGATGCCGGTACCGATGATGAATATCCTAAATGGCGGAAAACATGCGGATAACGCAGTAGATCTGCAGGAGTTTATGATCATGCCGGTAGGGGCGTATGATTTTCATGAAGCACTTGCTATGTGTGCGGAAATCTATCACAACCTGAAGAAGCTGTTAAAAGAAAAGGGGTTGTCTACCGGTGTTGGGGATGAGGGTGGTTTTGCACCTGATTTAAAAAATTCAAGAGAAGTCCTGGAATTGATGATGGAGGCAATCGAGGCTTCTGGCTATAAGCCGGAAAAAGAGGTTGGTATTGCCATTGATGCAGCCGCCAGCGAATTGTATGACAAAGAGAAAAATGTATACTATTTCCCTGGGGAGAGTCGGATGAACGGTGAAGAAATTTCCCGGGATGCCAATGAGATGATTGCTTACTATAAAGAACTGGTAGAAGCATTCCCGATTTTCTCTATTGAAGATGGTTTGCATGAAGATGATTGGGATGGTTGGAGAAAAATGACGGAAGAGATGGGCAAAGATGTACAGCTTGTAGGCGATGATCTGTTTGTTACCAATATCAAGCGCTTGAATTGCGGAATTAAGCTGGAAGTTGCCAATGCTATCCTGGTTAAGGTTAATCAGATCGGAACCTTGACAGAAGCACTGGATGCGGTAGAGATGGCTCATAAAGCAGGATACCGTGCAGTGATTTCCCACCGTTCCGGTGAGACGGAAGACACCTTTATAGCGGATCTGGCTGTGGCTACGGGAGCAGGGCAGATTAAAACCGGAGCACCTTGCCGGACAGACCGTACTGCAAAATACAATCAGCTTCTGCGCATTGAAGAGTATCTGGGCAAAGTGGCGCTTTATGATCATCCTTTTGAGAAAAAAGACATTATAAAGTGATGGTTAGAATAAATTCGTTTGTCCTAGAAGCCGCTAAAAACAAGACGTAAAAAAATATTTCAAATTAAGAACGCCCCCATTTTCATAGAAAAAGGATTGATTTTACCTCGAAAAGATAAATTAACGCCCCCTTTAAAATTTTAAGCTAAAAATCACCGAAAACCCTTGAGATTCAAGGGTTTTCATTGAAAGATGCTCTACTATTTGGTATAATGTTTTTGACCAAAAAAACAAACAAAAGGAGATGCATCCATGGCTAAAATCATAACACAGATTTCAATGTTTGACTATACTGAAATAGAGAAATTAGGAGATTTAGAAAGATTAGATTTAGCGTTAGAAGGGATAGACGACGAAAAATTAATGCAAAAGCTGGAAACAAAGCGAAAGAATGGTCGTGATGACTACCCCATACGTGTCATGTGGAATCTGTTCATTGCAATGATTGTGTTTGAACATAAGAATGTGGATTCCTTTCGCCGGGAGTTGTCGAGGAATTCCCAGCTCCGGAGAAAATGCGGCCTTTGCGATTTTGGGAAGAAAAAACACCTCGTGCCGCCAGGCCGGGTGTTCAGCGGGTTCATCAAAACGCTTTCCGAAGAAGCGGAGGAAATAGCGGGAATATTCCATGTGCAGGTGGAAGAACTTTATGAATTAATCCCCGGTTTCGGGAAAAAGCTCGCTGGGGACGGGAAATATATAGACAGTTTCGCGAAAAGGGAGTCAAAGAAAAACCAGGTGCATACAGACAGCCGGACGGAAAAGGATGCGAAATGGTCGGTAAAAGAATATCATTTTGAGGATAAAAACGGCAAAAAGCAAGTAAAGAAAGAGTACCATTACGGGTTCAAGGCGCATATCGTATGTGATGTCGAGACCGAGCTGCCCATGGCATATGCAGTCACGGCCGCCAACGCCGATGAGAAAAAAGAAATGGCGAAGCTGCTTGGGAATCCGTTATTATCAAACGAAGAACGGCGCAGGATAGCCGAATTCCTGCTCCTTGACCGTGGATATGACAGCATGGAGATGGTCAAAACAATAAAAAGTGCGGGGATCATCCCGGTGATAGACATACGCAACTGCTGGAAGGATGGCGAGAAAACAAGGCAATATAAAGGCACGGACATGGTGTATAATGCATATGGCGAGGCTTTCCATTATGATTTTGTACAGGTCATTGATAAGGAAACCGGCGATACAAAAAGGGAATGGCTGCCGGTAAAAATGAAATACGAGGGATATGACCGACAAAAGAAGTGCCTGAGGTATTCCCATAATGGGAAAACCCATAAAATATATGTCAGCTATGATGAGCGAATATTTTTACCGATCGCAAGGGATAGTAAGAAGTTCAAGAGGATATATAAGGGGAGAACGGCGGTTGAAAGGCTTAACGGCAGGCTTGACCGGGATTATATGTTTGAGGATCATTGTATAAGAGGGCTTAAAAAGATGACGCTGATGGTTGGTCTGTCGATGATTATCATGAACGGAATGGCAATCGGGAAAATAAAAAATGGCAAAGAAAAAATCCGTTCATTAAAAAACGCAGCCTGACTAAATTGAACCGGATAAAAAAAGAAGACCGCTTGCGGTCTATTAGAGTTATCTTAAAAACAATAATGTTCTATGTATTACCATTTTTTCAAATGCGGTTTAGGTTTTTATGCGTTATTTTTGCCCACAATGAGTTGAAAATGGAGACAAACGAAATTATTCAAGGAGATGAGGCATTGACAAATGTAAGATAGGGGCATATAATGAGTAAGTGGCGCATAGATGCCGAAATATAATGGCGCGGGATGGAGCAGTCTGGAAGCTCGTCGGGCTCATAACCCGAAGGTCGCAAGTTCAAATCTTGCTCCCGCAATTATTAAAAGGAAATCTTTTTTTGGCTGGTTTGCCTAGGGGATTTCCTTTTTTGTTTTTTCAGACTTGGAAGTGAGGGAAATAAATAATGCAAAAAAAACTATTTGTTACTGTGTTAATTATAGTGTTCGTTTCTATTATTGGTTTTTTGCTTTATTCTTTTATCAGTAGAAACGAAAACCTTGAAATAAAATCTGTTAATACGAACATCAACAATATATCCGTATCGGTCAAATATAAAATTTCAACAGAAAAAGAGTACGAACCATATCATGGTGCTGCCGACATATACAGCGCTGATGCAAAAACTCTCAAAAATTTGAGCCTTGTAAATTATTCTACGAAGATTTCTAATGTAACGGATGAAGAAACCGCTGTAAAAATAGCTGTTACTGCGTTTTCGGAGATTTATGAGGATTGCTTGGATGAAATGCCTTTTGAAGTTTATTTTAATACGAACGCGAATGCTTGGATTGTACATGGGACATTGCCAGAGGGTTGGGATGGTGGAGTAGCTTCGATTGCTATCGAAAGAGATACCGGGAAAGTATTGTTGCTTATGCATACAAAATAAGAGCAGCAGTCGGCTTTGCCAGCTTAAGTTTTAAGGGCTCATAACCCGAAGGTCGTAAGTTCAAATCTTGCTTCCGCAATTATAAGAGGGAAAACTTTTTTAGGCTGGTATGCCTTGGGGGTTTTCTTTTTTGTTATGAATCATATCTGGAATTTGTAATAAATCAATAAACTTGAGCTTAGGTGTAGAAAGTTAATACATTCTGCAAAAGTACTGTTGGTGATAGTATTATGTCGGTAAAATTGAGAGCCGCTTGCAGTAAGAACACCTAAGCGTTTCTGAAAGAACAAAAAAGAGAGCTTATTCGGGAGGCCCACTGAGACACCGGAATAAGCTCAAATTTTTATTTTATCTATACTTGCCGGGGAGTAGCTGGGGTTAATATTATAAGTTTATAGTCCAAGCAAATCTGCCCAGGTCTTAACACCTACAGCACCATCTATGGTACCACTGGCACCCTTTCGGTCTGTCTGATAGGATTTAACGGCCGTTTCGGTCAGTATGCCGAAGCCTCGGTCCAGATAACCAGTATAGTATTCTCTGGACTTCAGTATTTCCTGAACCAACAATACTGATGTACCATTACTTCCCATGAAACTATTTCTGGCAATATAATTACTGCTGGATTTTTCCAGCGCAAGCAAATCACTCCATGTTATTGGGCCGCAGATACCATCAACATCGAGTCCTCTCAAAGTTTGATAAGACTTTAAAGCCGCATCAGTCAAACTACCAAAGATGCGGTCTAAACCACCGGTGTCATAGCCCCTGGAAATTAAAATTTCCTGAAGAAGTAAAACGGAATTGCCATTGCTGCCCTGTTGAACTTGAGAAACACTGAATATATAATCATTGTTAACCGGTGTGGGTTCTTCCTTAATATAGCTACGGTATTGGATAATGTCGTTTCGATAGTCAATACTCTTTTGCACTGGCCCCATATCGCTCCAGTCAGGGCCACCATGTGATAAACACCGGCCGTCGCCGATATACAGCACAACATGCCCCGGATAGAAGACGGCATCACCGGGCAGTAGTTGACTTCGGCTGATTTCACGTCCCTTGGTCATCTGGTTTCCGGTCCAGTTACCTGGATCCACATTGGCGCCGGTCATCAGACAGTACTGATAATAACTGGAGCAATCGGCACTGCCGCCAACTCTGAAATTATAACGACTAGTTTGTGAATAATGAAGTTTATTAATCCATTTCTTGCCTTCTGCAACAACTTGTTCTCTTAATCCCATACATTTTCCCATTTATTTCTTTTAATTATCATATGTTTGGTGTCGATAAAATATGAAAAGGAGATAATTTTACCAAAAATGGAAAATGAAGTGTGGCCAAAACACATTTTTAAATTAAATATAATAATTGTTGACATACAATACTATATATCATATAATAGTATACAACAAAACAATATTATTCATTGTATAGATAACATAATATAGAAAGAGAAAGGGTGATACCATGGTCTTCAACACAGGAGCCGCGCTTTTAGATGCAATTGTGCTGGCTGTTGTTTCCAAAGAAAAGGAAGGAACATACGGTTACAAGATTACACAAGATGTACGTACGGTTCTGGATGTTTCGGAATCAACATTATACCCTGTTCTGCGGCGTCTGCAAAAGGATGAATGCTTGATGGTCTATGATATGGAATGCGCAGGCAGAAACAGGAGATACTATAAGATAACCGAAAGAGGAAATGCACAGTTGATTATGTATGAAACTGAATGGAAGAATTATTCAACTAAAATTACACAATTATTCGAGGGAGGGGTTTAAGAACATGAACAGAATCGAATTTATGGCACAGCTTGAGCGTCTGCTGATGGATATACCTGAGAGTGAACGCAGTGATGCCGTTGCATATTACAATGATTATTTTGATGAAGCCGGTCCGGAAAAAGAAGCGGAGATCATACAGGAACTGGGCAACCCGGGAAAGGTTGCAGCAACCATTAAAGCCGGCATGAAAAACAGTGAATACCGGGGAGAGTATACCGAAGCCGGATACCAGGATCCCGGTATGAAAGAGAAAATACAGACGCCCGCTGAAAAGTATCAGACACCAAAACAACGCCGGGGCGCCGGAAAGTGGGCACTGATCATTATCCTGATAGTATTTGCTTCGCCCATTCTTCTGGGTGTTGGCGGTGGTATATTTGGAGCAATTGTTGGCGTTCTGGGTGCTGTTATTGGCGTGCTGGTATCGGTTGTTGTAGGTGGTGCCGGGCTTTTAATTGGTGGACTTGGAGGAATTGTTGCCGGGATTATTGAGTGTTTTACCAGTCCGGCTGGTGGGTTGGTGATGATGGGCAGTGGAATGGTAATGTTTGCGATATCTTTGCTCTTCCTTATTTTGGGAATCTGGTGCATATTTCGGCTGTTTCCAAAACTCTTTCGTGTAGTTACCAACTTCCTGTCCAGGGTATTACACCGTGGAAGAGGAGGTGAGCAGGCATGAAAAAGTCATTTAAGGTAATGCTGATCATCAGCGGGGTCTTTGGGGCTCTCGGCCTGTCCCTGATCATTGCCGGATTAGTTCTAGGCGCAAGTTGGAACCAGATAGCCGAGTCGATCACTTCCGGAAAGTATTCCATTGTATATCCGGGCAATGATAATATTGCTGAAAAGGATTCGATAACATCAGGAACCTATGATTTAAAAGAAATTAAGAATCTGGTCATTGATGTAGGGGCAGGTGACATCGAGATTGTAAATGATGGGAAAGACCAGCTGAGTATTGAGAACGACAATAAGCGGGGAAAACTTTCGGTTACCGTTGATGGAGATACTCTGAAGATCAAATGCCGGGGAAGACAATTCCGAAATGGCGGTGAGGCCGTTATCACTATTCCGGCAGATATTACCTTTGAAAGAATTACACTGGAAATGTCAGCAGGAACCCTTAATGTTCAAAGGCTAAATGCAAAAAAACTGGATGTCACTGTTAATGCAGGCGAACTGGATTGTGAGGAAAAGCTGACAGCCGGGGAATCCAACTGGGAGATCAACGCCGGTAAGATTAATGCCGCATGGCTGGACTGTAAGTCTACTTCATTAAGCTGTAGTGCGGGAAAGATGGATATAACATTGACAGGAAAAGCGGAGGACTATTTCATAGAAGGAAAGTGTACGGCAGGAAAAGTAAACTTTGATGGCCATGGATTTGACTGGGATGACCATCTGGAGTATGGTTCTCACGATGCGAAGCGCACGATTGATGTAGACTGCACCGCAGGAGCCCTTGACATTGATGTCATAAACTAATATAAATAATTATATATTAAGGAGGAAGTTCACTATGGAAAATAAAAGATTATATCGTTCATCAACCGATTGTATGCTGGCAGGTGTATGCGGAGGTATTGCCGAATATTTTAATATCGATCCGACGCTTGTGCGTCTGGCATGGGTGTTATTCAGCTGTCTGGGCGGTTCCGGGGTATTGGCTTATATTATAGCAGCGATTATTATACCGAAGTAATAAATAAAAATATGTATGCTTTGTAACAAAAATATTCCCTGATCGGTTGCATAAAACAGAGAAAAAAGGTCATACTCCAAAGAAAGAAAAGGAGTGTGACTTTTTTATGAAAAAGGATAAGAAGATAAATTTACATGAAATAACGGCAGAAGAACAACTAAAATATGAAATTGCGGAAGAGTTAGGATTACTGGACCGAGTTCTGGAAAGTGGGTGGAAAACGCTCTCTGCGAAAGAAACGGGAAGAATCGGAGGCTTGGTTACAAAGCGTAAACGCGAGTTGAGTCAGGAAAACCTTCGCAGCGAATAGCCATCGATTTGACAGTCTGGGATGATGGGGATGATGTTACAGTTCAGCCTTCGGCTGAACTGTAACGGGGTGATTCCAATTTTTGTTATAATGGATTGACGAGGGTGTTGTTCTATGATATTATACAATGGTATAATTCCATATGCATAATAAGTGCAACGCCGCATTCGGCAGCGTTGAAGAGGGAATAGGGTGAGAATCCCAAACGATCCGGTCACTGTATTTAGGGAGCGATACTTTGTAAAGCCATTGTACTGTTGTATGAGAAGGTAAAGTAAAGCGATGATCTATAAGTCAGGAAACCTGCTTATTATGATAAAGGTTGAAACTTCCGTGTAAAGTTTTGCATCCTGATCCATGTGTCATATTTGGATTTTTGTGTCTGCTTTTTACGGAGAGCAGGCATTTTTTATGGAAAAACTTCTGATTTCAGGGTTTAAAACCTTTCAATACGGATTATGCAAAAAGGAAGGGATAATACTCCGGTGTTTTAAATTACAGTTAAATCAAATTACCTCCTCCGCATTTTGGTAATATTGATATTCCTCTTGACTGTGACAGTGCGTGAATTGCCGGAGTAGGATACTTCCTGTCTTTAGGAACTATAACATTTGCTGTAACTTTAGTACTGCATAAGTGCTGTTACTGTTCACACGGCGACTATTCCGCGAGGTGTTTCCGTGCATAATGCACGGAAATCCCGAGACATACAACGCGCGAAATTATGCAGTATGCATAATTTCTGTGCATCGCGAAGCGTGTTACTGGTCACGGAGTGAACAGTAACTAAGTGCTGTATAAGTATTTTATAAGTATTAAGCCAGTCTTGACAAAATTATTGGGAATGGTTTATTATATATAACAGTAAAGCCCTTTGCACAGCAATGTGCAGAGGGCCTTGTAGATTTAGGAGGAAGAGTCATGAGCAAGGAACTTGCAAAAACCTATGATCCAAAGGGTTTGGAAGACAGACTATATCAAAAGTGGATGGATAAGGGGTATTTCCATGCTAAAGTAAATAAAGATAAAAAGCCATTTACTATAGTAATGCCTCCGCCGAATGTAACGGGACAGCTGCATATGGGGCATGCGCTTGATAATACCATGCAGGATATTCTGATTCGGTACAAACGGATGCAGGGGTATGAAGCATTATGGCAGCCCGGTACTGACCATGCGGCCATAGCGACGGAAGTAAAGGTCATTGAAAAATTAAAAGAGCAGGGAATCGATAAAGAAGAAATAGGGCGGGAAGAATTTTTAAAGCATGCCTGGGAATGGAAGGAAGAGTACGGCGGAAAGATTATTAACCAGCTGAAAAAACTGGGCTCTTCGGCTGATTGGGAGAGAGAATGCTTTACCATGGATGAAGGGTGCTCAAAAGCGGTTGAAGAAGTATTCTTCAGGCTCTATGAAAAGGGCTATATTTATAAAGGTTCCCGCATCATAAACTGGTGTCCGGTCTGCCGGACGTCCATTTCTGACGCGGAAGTAGAACATGCGGAGCATCAGGGGAATTTCTGGCACATTAATTATCCGGTTGAGGGCGAAGAGGGGACATTTGTTGAGATTGCTACGACCAGACCGGAAACCTTACTGGGTGACACGGCAGTAGCTGTGAATCCGGAAGACAAACGTTACAGTCATCTGATCGGAAAGATGTTGGAGCTGCCATTGACCGGCAGAACAATTCCCGTTATTGCTGATGAGTATGTAGATAGAGAGTTTGGTACTGGCTGTGTAAAGATTACGCCGGCTCATGACCCTAACGATTTCGAGGTGGGAAAACGTCATAATCTGGAAGAAATCAATGTGATGAATGATGATGCCACTATTAATGAGCGTGGCGGCAAGTATGCCGGAATGGACCGCTATGAAGCGAGAAAAGCTATCGTTTCTGATTTGCAGGAACAGGGACTTTTGGTGAAGGTGGTTGAACATGACCATAATGTGGGCAGCCATGACCGCTGTAAGACCGTTGTTGAGCCGCTGATCAAACCGCAGTGGTTTGTAAAAATGAGTGAGATGGCAAAAGAGGCAATTGCCGTTCTGGACACTGATGAGTTAAACTTTGTGCCGGAACGTTTTGATAAGATTTACCTGCATTGGCTGGAAAATATTCGGGATTGGTGTATCTCCAGACAATTGTGGTGGGGACACCGGATTCCGGCTTATTACTGTGGTGATTGTGGTGAGACTGTGGTTCAACGGAACTTGCCGGAGAAATGCCCAAAATGCGGCAGCACCCATCTGACCCAGGATGAAGATACCCTGGATACCTGGTTCTCCTCTGCCTTATGGCCGTTTTCGACTTTGGGGTGGCCAAATGAGACAGAAGATCTGGAGTATTTTTATCCAACCGATGTGTTGGTAACCGGTTACGATATTATCTTCTTCTGGGTTATTCGAATGGTATTCTCAGGACTTGAGCAAACCGGGAAATCTCCTTTTAAGCATGTGCTGATACACGGTCTGGTGCGGGATTCACAGGGACGCAAGATGAGCAAATCCCTTGGCAATGGTATCGACCCGTTGGAAATTATCGAGCAATACGGAGCAGATGCACTGCGCCTTACATTAATTACCGGTAATGCGCCGGGAAATGATATGCGTTTCTTTCATGAACGGGTGGAAACAAGCCGTAACTTTGCTAATAAAATCTGGAATGCGTCGCGGTTCATTATGATGAATCTGGAAAAGGCCCAGGTGCCAAAAGAGATTGATCTTTCATCTTTGACGGATGCAGATAAATGGATACTGTCCAAAGTAAACCGTGTGGCAGCCGATGTTACGGAGAACATGGATAAATTTGAACTTGGTATTGCAGTACAGAAAGTGCATGACTTTATCTGGGAAGAATTCTGCGACTGGTATATTGAAATGGTAAAACCTCGTCTCTACAGCGATACCGATACCACCAAAGCGGCTGCATTATGGACCTTGAAGACCGTTTTAGGTCAGGCCCTGAAATTGCTGCACCCATTTATGCCGTTTGTAACTGAAGAAATCTATTGTACGCTGAATCCTCAGGAGGAATCGGTGATGATTGCCCAGTGGCCGGTTTATAATGATGCCTGGAATTATGAAAGCCAGGAGCAGGCCGTTGAACTGATGAAAGAAGCGGTAAGAAACATTCGGGCAGTGAGAACTGAGATGAATGTTCCGCCCAGTAAGAAGGCCACGGTATATGTCGTATCCGAAAAGAAAGATATAAGGGATATATTTGATAATGGAAAAGTATTCTTTGCAGCTCTTGGTTATGCCAGTGAAGTACTGATTCAAGCAGACAAAGCAGGAATCGCTGAAGATGCGGTATCGGCAGTGCTGCCGGAAGCGGTTATCTACATTCCGTTTGCGGAACTGGTAGATATTGAGAAAGAGACCAAGCGGCTTCAGAAAGAAGAAGCGCGGCTGTTAAAGGAACTTTCCCGGGTAGATGGCATGCTGAAGAACGATAAATTCTTAAGTAAAGCGCCGGAAGCAAAGATTCGGGAAGAAAAAGATAAAATGGAAAAATACACACAGATGATGGAACAAGTGAAGTTAAGATTGGAGCAGTTACGATAGCGATGAAGGAGTTCTGGAAAAAAATCCACTGGGGGAAGGTATGTAAAGTGTGTAACTATGCTTCGGTGCCGCTGCAGTTCCTGGGCGCGTGCCTGCTCTATCTGGTAATCGAAGCGATTTGCCGGCATTCATTGTCGGCAGCGGTGACTTACATGATAGAAAGTCCGCTGGTATTTTTGTACAATGCATGTTTGATTTTCACTACGACGATGATTGTTTATCTGACTCGCAGGAGGGTGTTCGCAAGAGGGGTAGCGGCGGTGGTATGGCTGCTTCTGGGATGTGTTAATGGTGTTGTCCTGGCTTGCCGGGTAACCCCATTTACCGGACCGGATCTGAAGCTGCTGACGGATAGCCTGAAGATATTAAATAAGTATCTGTCTACGCTGATGGTAATCATGGTATTGGTATTGCTTGCTGTTACCTTTATCGGGCTTGCTGTTTTGTTTGTCCGGGCACCCAAGTATCAAGGGAAGATGTATTATCGGCTGAACATCCCTCTGGTTGCCGGGACGTGCTTTCTGTTTGTATTTATAACTCAGGCGGCGCTTGATAATCGAGTACTGTCCAGTTATTTTGGAAATATTGCATTTGCATATCAGGATTATGGATTTCCCTATTGCCTGGGAACTACCTTTTTCAATACCGGAATTGACTGTCCCAATGGGTATAGTGAAGAATTGATGGATGAGATACTAGCCGGCGGGGATATTAGCACGGATCCGGATAAGGTAAAGGATGCAAATATTATTTTCCTGCAGCTGGAGTCGTTCTTTGATCCTAAACTGGTGGAATTTCTGGAGTTGTCAGAGGATCCCATTCCTAATTTTCGTAAGTTGATGAAAGAGTATTCTTCCGGATATTTCCGGGTGCCTTCGGTTGGTGCAGGAACGGTGAATACAGAATTTGAAGCCATTACGGGAATGAGCCTCCACTATTTTGGACCAGGTGAATATCCATATAAATCCGTGCTGAAGGAGTCGACCTGTGAAAGCGTGCCTTATGTATTAAAAGAGTTGGGTTATTCTTCTCATGTAGTACACAACAATGAGGCGAACTTTTATTCCCGGAAGACGGTGTTTAAAAATCTGGGATTTGATACATTTACCTCTGAAGAATATATGCCTGATATCTCGGATATAACCGAAACCGGCTGGGTAAAAGACTATATTCTGAAAGATGAGATTATCAAGTGCCTGGAGTCAACCACAGGGCGGGATTATATTTATGCCATTTCGGTGCAGGGACATGGAGATTATCCCACGGAACCGGTGGTGGATGATCCGGCAATTACAGTGACGGGCGCAGAAGGAAAAGACAAGAATAATTATTCATGGGAATATTATGTGAATCAATTGTACCAGATGGATCAGTTTATAAGGGAGTTAACGGATACACTTGCCAACCTTGATGAACCTGTCGTGCTGGTCATGTACGGGGATCATTTACCGACTATGGGACTTTCGGCAGAAGATGTGAAGAACCGTTATCTGTTCCAGACCCAATACATAATGTGGGATAACGTTGGACTGAAGAAAAAAGATACTAATCTGGCTGCCTACCAGATGGCAGCAGAGGTGATGAAACGTCTGGGGATTCATGAAGGAACTGTTTTCAAGTATCATCAGGCACGGAGAAAAACTCAGAATTATCAGGTAGACCTGGAAGCACTACAATATGATATCCTTTATGGAGAGCAGTATGTTTATAAAGACAGTGATTCATTTGAACCGAC
>Ga0153944_1000183_pt1 | contig 26562 bp, 30 predicted proteins | sample TSNJ028MetaG_FD_104703 | JGI IMG/M metagenome (GOLD analysis project Ga0153944, IMG submission 104703) | Attine ant fungus gardens microbial communities from New Jersey, USA - TSNJ028 MetaG | ecosystem: Host-associated > Fungi > Mycelium > Unclassified | place: USA: New Jersey, Wharton State... | reverse complement strand
TCCATTGAGATCAGTTTTATTGAAGTTAATGTAGATTCTTACCCGGTGGTGTGCAGTTCATTGATGCGGTCAAGCATATGACGCTGATGACCGGACATTTGAGGATTTGAGAGGCCCACTGCGGCGGGGACTGGAGAAGTCGCCGTCGACCTGGGAGGAAGATCTCCGTCAAACAGAGACGAGATAGAGGTCGCTGATGTTTTGCGAAACATTTTTTTAGAGATAGCTAGGAAAACAGTCCTTAAAATGTGAGATTGGCCCGTATCTGCATGAATGGGAAGGTTATCGGTGGGAAGGTTATATAGGCCTTGAGACTTCGAGGTGGGATATAACAACATCGTATCGAACTGTGGCTTCTCAGACGTTGACAAGGACACACGTACATATTGGATTATAGTCTCAAAGAGATCTGCATTGGTGTTTTCTAATGTAGTTGGGTGGAAGGGCGGACGACGGAATTAATGTTGATCCGCCTTCGCTAAAGGATCGATTGCACCACCACGGAGTGTTAGCTGGAGTTTATGTAGCTCCTAATAACCTAGTTTTTATTACGTAGCTTTCTTCGGCTAAAGCTTGGTGGGCCCTACACTGGTCCCCTGTCCAGGTGTAGATTATAAATTCTAGTTATCCGATTTTGCCTTGGCTACGGTCGAAGATTCTTATACCTTCTATGATCCTACGGACATGACAGAAAAGTGATAAACAACCTGTATTATCAAATGCTTATCATAATTTTGCCTCAAATTTGTAGACATGAAACTCGACACAAGCACATAAACCTCGTGTAGAGCTGCTGCCCTTGGCAAACTATGAAAATATCATTGAGAAAAGAGCTCAAAAAAGATTTAGCATGATTGAAAAGCATCTCTAGAAGATAGACGACTGAGGCGAATAGCTACGAGGGTCATCCGCATAATTATGCGGAGCAGGGGAGAATATGAGTCACAGAACTGAGGATTAGACTGTCTCATATCAACATCAACGATACCTCATGGAGGACCGAACTACAATTCCGTTGCTGGACCACGTCATCAAATTTTTTGCAGAAAAACGATGATTCAAAGAAATGGAAAGCACCATTTTTGTTGTGTGCACAGACACAAAGTGCAAATAGTGAGCCCACGAAGTGAGGTTCGAAACAAACATACAATGACACACTGTTGTGGTGTTGTGACATCTCAAAGCTGCTCATTTTGGGCACTCATACCACATCCGCCCAGTTCAAAATAAGTACATTCCCACAGCACAATTGTACTGTACGGGTGTCGAGCATGACCTCACAGTACTGTATTTCTTACATCAGTCATCACACTATTGCCCAGGCGGTGACTTCGTGTCAGAGCATGTTGTAGACGGATATCTTCTATTTGATAATATCCGCGATTCAATTGTTCAGTCAATGCTTCCATTTCCGACTCAATAATGGACCCGCTCTCCCAATACAACGTGAAGTCAACTCTGAGCAAGGTAATCTCCCCCGAACCAAATATAATCGGGGCGTCAAGTGATTATAATGTCATCTCATTCTCATTCTCATGTGTCACGCTAACTTTTTAGGTACCTGTTTCGACATCAAGGGTCCTCGGAGGAGACTATTCTCGGTGTGCTAGTATTCAGAAAGTTGCCAAATTTGACATCCTAGACCTGACAGCTAAATGCTCATTTCATGGGGCTTGTGCAAGGTACTTCGCTAAAGGAGATCCACTCGACCCACGACTTCCGGAGAGTGCGCTGAGCAGGTGTTAAGGAAGACTCTAGCGTATTTGAGCACACGATGCCTGGAGGAGAAGCATTTGAACACCCTAAAGTTTTAGATTGTACCAATGTTTTCGTGCTGGTCAACGTTCAGCTCAACTGAAGTAATGACCCTTGACAAGCTATGTATTGCACTCTGTGAGCCCTCAATCACGTCTTGCTGAGGAAAGGATTCTGTGAGGTTCACTGCGATACTACATTGCAAATACAGGCAGGACCAGGACTAGGCTTGCAGTCGCGACAGGGACCATAGCTCCTGCCCTCTTGCAGGTGCGATGTTCCGGGACAACATCACCATGGCCAAGGAGAGGACAGCAATGGGAGAACAGAGGCGGTTGAAGGTTTGCATCAAACTGCAATTCAATGCATCTGACATTCGGGAGGTCATACTCGAAAAACCCATGTATGGGTATGACTGGGTGACGAACAATTAAGACGAAATGGACAGGTTAACAATGGTATAGATTTTACAGATGACTAAGCTATACTTCGACCCTTCGGAGTCTGAAGTACCATATGAAGATGCATGTACAATCAGAAAAGACGTCGTACAATATGCGAGATGATCTCCCTCCCACTCTACACAACTATCCAATGATCTCATCTGCTCTCAACTTTGATATCACATCGTCACCGAGACCAAGCTTATCCCTCAACACCTCATGTGTGTGGACTCCCAGATTAGGACCAGCCCATCTCGGTTTTGGATCCACACCACCGAGCGTTGGGAACGTGCCTTGCATTTTTAGTGGCCAGGTTTGGCCATCAGCTGCTTGCACCTGAACTTCCTGGATGGCACCTCTTGATTGAATTTGTTCATTTTCCATGATATCCTTGACATTCGCCACTTGTCCTACGGCAACATTGGCTTGTCTCATCTTCTGGATGATTTCTTCCGCTGAACGTTTCTCTGTCCACCCACGAATAGCTTCTTCAATCTCGGCTTGCTTTTCCACTCGATTTTGATTTTGTTGGTACTCCGGACCAGTTAGGTCCGGTCGTCCGATGACTTCCATCGCCCGTTTGTACATTGAGTCCCCATTGGCTGCAACAACAACATAGCAGGGGATTGTGGGCGTGTTCGGTGATGGCAGGCATGGATAAGCGTTTGTTGGGACGATGCCAGTGACAGACGAGCCAGAAGGACCGCGTATCTAGAACAAAAGGGTCAACCTCAAGTCGGGAGTCAGCATAAAAGTACAGACCGTTCCTTTGCGATCGTACTCCGAGACTATCCCTTCCATAACATTCAGTATACTAGATAATCAATGGAAGTTTGGCTTATACGGATAAATCAAAACTACCTCTCCAAAATGCTGACATCGACAACATTTCCGGGGGTTCCTGGATTTGTCCGGAGTTGATATAAAGCAAGGAGCTGCATCAGCAGTTCATTAGGCATCAAAGGGAAATCAAATCAGAATAGAGCACTAACTGTTCCTATCGTAGCTTGCATACCAGCAAGGGTATCTCCTAAGCTGATGTTTGGGCGCACCGGTGGTCCTGACAGTCCACCTGACGCATCGGGAAAGCCATTAATATAGCGGAAGCCACCTTGGGCTTCGCCCACTGAAGCATATCCAGGAAGAGGGCCCCAAGGTCCGTTCTGACCGTAACCGCTTACACGGGTGAAGATAAGGGAAGGATTCTGTCGCTGGAGATCTTCCGGTCCGAGTCCCCAACGTTCGATAGCTGAGTATCAAGTCGTTGGTTTGTGAAGTAATGAAAAGAGGCAACGTACTTCCTGGTTTGAAGTTCTCAACGAGCACATGACTTTTGATTGCTAGTTGACGAACAAGACTGGAGCTGTGAAGAACAGAACGACGAGCATTGACCGCGCTGAACTCACTCCCGCCCTTCGGGCTTACGAAGGTCTATCGTAACACTCTTCTTGTTTCTCGCCAAGCTCCGGAACCACGGACTTACACCATCAACGTCCAGCTCACGCCAAACGCGCAGGGGATCGCCAGTTTTCGGAGGTTCTATTTTGATAACCTCAGCGCCAAACTGTCTTGATGAGAAATGTTAAGAATAGAAGAAGCAGTTGAAGGAGCAGGACTCACGATAGTATTTGACCACAAAAGGGTCCTGCAATGAGCTGGCCCAATTCTAGCACAAGGATGCCATCCAGCGGGGGTTTGCCGTACTTATTGGAGATGGTGGTAAATCTGGCATCAAGGAAACTGAGCTGCTTTCATCGCAAAGTCAAAGACACTCACGATCTAGACACAGAGCGGAACATCTGCGGTTTACACAGTGCAGAGAGACGGATGAGCTTTAATAGAATCCGACATATGTCTGTGGTCTCGGCCGACCAGACGAAGTCGGCTCTGCAGCTTTACACGTGACATGTACTTTTCTATTTTCGCAACTATGAATTAGTATGAAGATGCGGAGAGGCTAGACTGCGAGGCCCAGTTTATCAACATAAGGCATGTAGGAGGGAGGTATGTAACCTATACACAGACTAGTACAGTATAAATATTCCCGATACGACCTTATTTCCACAGAAATCCAGTTGGCGCCGAAACAAATTCATTTCTGGCCACCTCCTTCAATCGTCTGCCACCGTCAGTTCTTTCAAAAATCTTAACTCCCCCACCATTGACACCACCAGCGACTAGGTACTTGTCATCTGAGCCGCCGAAAAGGATACCCCTCACGTGACTCAGTCCTGTCCTGACCTCAGCAATCAATTCAGGTTGACTCGAATTAGAGGTGAAGTCGAAGATCGACAGACTGTCCCCGTAAGGAGAGGGATCGTTGCGGTTTGAAATATAAATGTAGGGTGTGGGGAATGAGGAGTTGGGTTTAGTAATAAGGATTTCTGCGGCAAGCATGTCATTAGGTTCAGGGGCAGGACAGGATATTGTTGAAGTCGAGGCAATGAACTTGGGGAGACCGGGGGGGAGGGGTAATGTGTGTCGAACAAGTTTGTTCGAGAGTTCAAGAAGCGTAAAGAGCTCGCCATCTGATTCACAGAGGTGAGTGGTTTAATCATCATGATTTGTCGAGGGAACACACTGTGGTATGCGACATGGCGAGGTCCACCACCTAACTCATAGCTGATGTGACTATACTGGATCCAAGTGCCATCTGATATTTTCTTCAAACGTCGAACTTGGTCGGTACCAAGATCAGGAACGAGGAGTTCGTCGATTTCATCCAGAAGGACAACTTGATGTGGGTGTGAGCCTTCTTGGCGAACTTTGTTCGGCCCAGCTCCATGTAGCTGGAGTTTTTGAGTTCGCGATGACATCGAAATGAACGGTGCCGACTTCTCCAGAGGTATGAAACCAAGGATACCGGAAGAATACTACAGTCGTTGATGTGAAACGTCAGAATCATAAACCCAAGCGAGAACAGTGCAAAGGAGTTATTCTTTTACACGTTACTCACATTAGCAATCAAAAGCTCATCTGCAGTAGCCACCAGCGAACAGGGATCCTTTCCACCACTTTCTGTCTTGCAAATTACTTCTCCTCTGCCTTCCTCATCGAACCTCAATGCCATCGCAGTACCATCAGATTGTTCGAGCGCAGTGAAGACGATTGAGCGATCGCTAGGGTGAAATGCAATCCATGACGGATGGTGACCAACTTTTACTGTCGACACTACGTCTAAACTGCCCCTAGCATCATCGAACAAGAGAGTGTAGATTTCATCAGTGTATGATCCAACAAGGATTTGAAACTGCGTCATTTGGTAACGCAAATTGTCAACTTCAAGATATCCAATCAGACAAGAAGAGGTGAAGTTGTATCTGCGTGATCTTAAGTGATATAACACGAAAATTAGCATCAGGTTTCAACTTCCTTATATAACCGAGACTTACATTGTGCACTCCTGTCCACCGATCTGACGGACGCACACACCTTTTCCATCGCCGATGTTTCGCCGGCCATTGAAAAACTAGATATGTGGACGTTCTATGCAAGACGGTCACAAAGATCATAAACGATTTATTTACCTTGTGTGAGAGAGTCGTGTAAATGAGGAAATGACATATATGTAAATTTCTTCCCTAAAATATGCTGAACACGATCTCTTAACTTGGTCGACAGATTATGGTTGAGCAGCACCGTGCTCATAAAAAAACGGTCCGAGAATACTCCTGACTTGAGTGGATGGTTGCACTACTACCGGTCAACTGATTGTCACCTCGGCAGAGCACTATGCAGCTGAGGAACGTATAGATTTAGTGACGTTCATGAAACAACGTTTGTGCCAACGCGGCGTCCACCGGAATCCTCCAAGTCAAATTCACGTGATTGAAATCAAACATTCGAGCGCCAATCGAAGTAGCATAGCATCAAGAAGATCGAGAAGATCTCGGCATCTTGCCGATATATCCGCTGTCGGTTCCGAATGTGACCTAGCAGCAGACTGGTCAATTTCGGTCAAACTATCAATTGGTTAGAATAAGACCATAGTGAACATGTAACCAAATCTCGGAAGAATGAAGCAATGTCGGTGATGAAGTGAAAGGCAGTTCGCCGAGACTTCGGATATGGAAACTTGGATGCGTGGTTCACTTTAGGGCGATATTTGACGAACAACAAAAGATGAAGAGATTGCTAATTATTAGGACATAACTCTCGGGCACACCAGTGAAACTTCGGGATGAACCACATAGAATCAAGGGCGACAGCCCAGCCGATTTCACCACCATACAACCCCTTTCATAAGCCTCCTTCCCGTCCTAACGACTTGGGCACATTCAACCTTTCCATCCGCATTCATTACTGCACCAACATCGACTGTCCCTCCGGGGTGACGGATCCGCACGAGATTGTTATTTGAACCGGATTTTTGTCGCGCCTTTTGGACAATGTGCCAAGCTATCGTGCCTTCCACCTTTGCCGCGACGCCTAGGCAAAGGCCTAGTGTCATAGGCACAGCTTTGTGCAATACCCCCATAGAAAGAGCGTGCACAACAATGTCGACTCTGTTTTCATAGTCATAGTCGGAAAAGGATGCACTGAGGAAGGCGATCTTCGGTTGTGCTTGTGCGGTGGGATCGAGTTTCATGGCGCGTGCGCCTTGCTGGCGGATAGCTTCGAGTGTGCTCGTTATCGGCAACGAGGAAGGTTCCTTGCCAATGACATAGTTATCAACGTCAAGGCCAAGTTTGACAAGTTCATCCCAGTGTATAAAGATACTCGGATTTGTGGCATCAATGAGACTGGCTGTAATGCTGGCAGGCTGTCCATCGTGTTTTTGGAAAGAAAGCGTGTCTACAACATTTGAAGTGGGAAGGAGTTTACCCGTACGTGCTCCCGATGGGTTCAAGTATTCACAAATGATTTGTGACGCCTTGCCAGGCACTCCAGCAATAGTTGCCTCTGGGTTATCGAGCACCGGCGAGCCTTTCTCCGACACAGGAAAAGTTGTATCAATTATCTTCTGGGTATTGGTATTAAAACACCTCACTCTAGCCCTTCCCATGTCGTCATAGTTGGGAGAGCAGATCCTCTCGTCGAGCGCATATGCACCGATCATACTCGTAAGGTTACCGCAATTACCCGAGTAGTCAATGGTACCGTCCCTAATGCCAACCTGGACAAATGTATATTGGACGTCTATCTTATGCTCTGATCGCTGTTCCGACGTCGGCGGTTCGACAACGCAAATTTTGGATAGACTCGACACGCCTCCTCCCATGCCATTTAGCTGGCGACCATAATCAGGATCCGGAGATCCCATTATCCCCAAAAATATGGGTTTCCAATCGGTTCTAGACGAAGGTAGGTGCGCATGCTTGAGAAAGATGCCTTTGGACGTGCCGCCTCGGAGAAAGCTGGCTGGAATAGGATTCGGATGACGATGAATTGAAGACGAGCTTAGCCTTGCAAGTGTAGGGGACTTTGAGTATTTCGAGATATGAGTAGGTAACACATATGATTTTCCATTAAGCAGTGTCCTGGAAAACATGTAATCTGCTCAAAGTGGTGAGATGTCGGAGGTCAGAATACCGGTCATGCACGTGTATCTAAAAATACTACCCACTGTTGCTTGCCCAAGTCAAAACGGCTTCAGGTAGCATGTGACTCTGCAGTCAAAATCTTTAGTACCTAGTAATCGTATCGGGAAAAATCTGGAGATTCAGTACTCAATCCAATAGGCTCTGATCTCCAGGTCAATTCTATGACTCTACTACCCTTGTTCAAGACAGCACTGGAGTTTTGGTTGACCCTTGAGTAAGCCTTTCACAAGGCAATTAATCATAGTTTGAGCTAGAAAATAGTACTGTTGGTTTGTGTTCACGAATTGTCTTTCCACGCGGCGCACATTCTGATATCAAGTCGCCGCTTAAATTGGGATGTCAAGTGACATGATAGTGGTGTCATATCACGTGACAAATCATTCAGATTTGTCACATAGTCACGCTCTACCTAGAACACCACTGTTAAAATTATACAGTTCGGGAGGTGCACTCTGGCACAAGGCTTCTTGAGAGGCAAACTAGAAGAAGAGCAGGAGCGACAATTCAAACGCGATTTGTGGTTATCTTATCCTCCTTGAATATCACCAAAGAATGTGAATGTGAGATTTTTCAGCATGACCATCAACAATCCAGAGCTGTGAGTTCTGAAATTAAGGTTAATGGAATAAACTAGCACCCGGTGGCATAGTTGTAACAGTTCCAGCTGTGTAGCCATACTGGCAGAGCGTGGCTGTGCGACGAGTCTAGACGACTTGACACGTGAGATGGCAGGTTGTTCCATGGCATTGTACGGAAGAGAATAACCCAAGGCTGTCTCACCGGGATGGTTGCCACTGCTTGATATGTGTCGCTTTGTGTCAAGTGCGTCTGTTTCAGAATGTTGCAAGATCGGTGTGTGGTGCATTGTTGTATCCCAACGACAACACCGCCTTCCTTGTCATTGCGATGCTCAGAAAGGGGTGAGCCGATCTATCATAAGTCACATCACTGCTATTGAAGAGTGGGTGATCGAAGGCTACTCCTCAATACGCCAAATTGGCGGTCGAGTTTTTACCCTGGTTTCTATGTCTCAGGGTGAAGGCAAACTCTTAGAGTTGGATATGTTGTAGATGTAGCATAAAAGTTGCCGACAAATTTTCACAGTCTGTAGTGATATTTTACATGTCCTAGTGGGTTTTGGATAAGTATACCAAAATTACTCCGGTCACTCTCCAAATACATCTTGAAGATTGAACTGCATTTGCCAGGCATATGAGGTCTAGCTTCCAGGTGACGACGGGCTAACGAACCACTGTCAGCGAGAGCGAAGGATTTTTGACATGCACGTCTTGCGAAATTGCCATCGCTATTGCACGTCTTGCCATAACATTTAAGTCGACTATGTATCAAGATTTGTCCAAACTGAAGCATGCCACTTCACCCAGATCCAATTTTGATTAGTTCAGGGTTCCTAAGCCGTAAGTGATGATCTGCTCCCAATCATCTCTGAATTTTTGCTGCTGGCATGAAAGCACTGTTCATTTTACAGCGAGCGCATCCGGAGAATCACCTGGTTGACATAAATGATGAATATAAATAGTGTCTTTGATGGCGAGTGCGCCTTGGATGAAATTGCCATTATGGCGCCATACGCCATATATTCTCAACAAACACCTCTGTTTATAATGCGTCAAGTAAGCAGCAATATCTCAAAGTGACTAATTTGTACAGAGGGTGGATCATCAAGATTTCTAACCACGATTGCAGTTTATTTTTGCTCTGAGTTATAGTTTTTTGCATGACAAAGTTGACATCAAACGAGGGAACGGAGTGAAGGGATTTAATAGCTGTCAGAACATCCAGCCAACCAGGTTCCGTGTATCATGGTGAGTATCATGGTAACTGAGGTTTCATCTCGCGCTTCATTCAATTGATCCATCATTCATCTACACTCAAGGGGCTAGAATTTTCTTACCGGTTTTTGTGTTTCGTAGAGCTTGTATCCATTTCCTGGATCACATAGACAATTAACCACTCGGCTTTGTTCAGAATCGACACAGCCTACCTTTTCCCTCACTCCGAGGAGGTTCTTGAATGCATCCTTGATGTCTTCCTGACAGTTCTCATCAAATCCCTGAACTGTATTTCGGTCCCCGCAAGTTTTTGGCGCCGAACTAGTAACAAATATGCTTGGGACCTTGATTCTACGTCCTCTTTCTCTTGACACGGCCTGCCGTGATCGTCGCTCCTTTCGTTCACGGTGCACGAGTCATTCTTGAAGCTTCACTATTCCCCAGGTATGCCTTCGTTTTCCTTGTGTGAAGGTCTCATTATACAAAACTCTACGTGCAGGACGAGATTCAGAGTATAGGCATTCATGTCAACAAGTTCTACGACCCAGATTCACTCTACATTTGTGGTCACAACATCATCCAGTATTGGCACCTTGCCAAAGCATGATGTACGGAATATAATCATTGGCGCGGTCCTCGGTGTATCTGGGTTGATTCTAGGGGTTGTGTTTTTAATGCTGCGTAGGCGCAGCCGACAAAGAAGTGGCAGAGAAGGACAGGAAGGTTCATTGGAGGATACAAAATATCCAGCCGGGAACATTGAGCCTTTTGGTATACCAGGAACCGAGGGACATAGCTATTATCGTGAGTTTTGACTTTCATCGTATTTCTTCGAATTCTGAGTTTTCTATGCTTAGGTCCCACACTCGGGCGAATAGCCATACGACGACTTGACGGAGGATGGGACTTCGCACGACCAAACGAATCATACTTACCAAGCGGTATTTCCGACCCTCATCCCTCTCCTGCATCTGTCAGAACAGCATTTTTCCCAAGTCACAAACTCCGAAGAGACACTTCAGAAACCTCGAATTCAGCTATAATGGAGTATAAAGCACAGGAATCAAGAGCGGCACAAATGATTCGTCTCGGCTATGATGCTAGGGATCACGACCTCGAGATGAGTGACAGCATCTTACCGCCCCCTCCACCTGCCTACGGCCAGGAACGAACTGTCGCGACTTACCGACTGTCTCCAACTCCTGACACACTATGCAACAGTATTGCTACCAGATGAACTTCATTTTGTCTCCCGCTGCCTAGAGTTTGAGCTTTCAATCCTTCGCATAAACTCAACTACGTTTTCTCATCGTCAATTCCGCTTATGCACTTTTTACGGAACCATTTCACGACAATCTACACGTTTTTCTAACCTCCTGTCATTTCGAGTATTATACCATATTTATAAAGAAGTATGTATCTTTTGATAGGTGTCCCATAATTGTACCCGCATGTGAGAAAGCCCTCAGCTCGAAGAATATTATTACAAAGTGTAAAAGATCACTCCATCAATCTCTTCTCACGATCGAAATCTGAGTTGATTCATTCACTGACACAAACACTAATTTGTGGGTCACTCAACGATCCATTGAACAATCTGCCATCGTTGAAGAAACAAACCTTTGCAAAACTCCGAAAACAGGAGGCAAAAGTCGGCTCAGCGGTTTCACTTACGTCTTTCGATATTGCGTCCTGGGCCGCGCAGAGCACCGCTGCGACAATGGCTGAGAACGATCATGTATTTGAAAAAGACGATCCGTGGACGAAGGAGCGTGTTTTAGAGGATTGGGATGTTTCACTGGAATATGCGAGGAACAAGTTGTTGATTGAAAAGGTCAAAGGAAGAATTGCATTTTTAGAAGAAATTTTGAGCATCGTGAAGTCTGTCGGTATGTGTAAATGTAGTTATCGTTTTAATAAGCACTGACTGATATTTCCATCACATAGATCTATGTCTCTCACAAATTCTCGACGTTTTCCAGTTGCTCAGGCTGACGTACCCTCGATACGGAGACGAGAAGTCCCAAACGGCTGTTGAGGCTGTATGGATGGAACTCGTCTTCCAAGATGAGACAAGGGAAAACAGTTTTGGTGTGACTGAGCAAATTATCGGCTGGTTGACAACAGAAGTAGGTAGATATGCTCAGAGGAACTCTGCAGAGTGAGTCTGGGTGACCCAATAATCGTCATGGCATTGATCTAAACAGGGTATAGTTCTCTTGCACCCGCAAACCTCTTTGTCCTTCTTAGCTGGTGTTGCGGAATCTACGCCATTTGTGTCAAGGAAAATGAACAGTTCTCCTCCACCTCGTCATTCAAGGCACTCGTCAATTCAATTGCATTACTATTGGATATGGTTCTCGAATCATCGAAAGCAAAGGAGACGCTGAAGAAGGGAGCATTGTCTAGAACGAGGCGTGCTTTGCGGTCGGTGAGTGTGGCAACCCTAAGCTTCTTTGAAAGGGCTTATCAGATACCACAGTCAGAATCAGCGATACTGGTCGTGATTTCGAGCTTAGTGGCGCTTGTCAGATCCGATGCGACCCAGAATCCAATCCATTTTATTTCATTGATCGGAGTGGCAGTAGCGGTTCTTGTCAGACTAAAGCACATGACCGCTCCTGCCAATGAACGGCTACCCAAGGAACTTCAGGTGAGCTCCAACTGCAGTAACAAGTTATCTACTCACGAGATGGGTGTTAGGTCGAAATTACCACCATTTATACCTCACTCATTCTCATGTCCAGAACACCTATTCCAATCCATGTTTTAGTATGTTTAATCATGGCTATTTTGCAATAGGACACAAAAGTGAATGATCTTGGGCTCCCTTATAGATATCTCTCGAAGACTTCATTGCGATATATGTCACCCCCAATTCCCTCAAAGCCGATTACCTGCCTGTAATCGAAAAAGCATTGGTCCGCTCGCCAGAAGTTGCCTTAGATACGATCACTTCCTTCTTTCAGTTCTATCCCCATCTCCTTGAGGAGTTTCTATTTCAACGCATCCTTACTCAAATTGTCAATAATTCAAAATCAAGCAACGTTCTTGTTCGTACATCTGCTATTCAGTTATTCTCCGCTATCCGTGGTTCTGCGAACGCTCATGGGGTACTCACCGTCCATGACGTGCTTGCATTGCCCAAGGCAGGTAGATCAACTGGACCAGATCATCGCATAGCCTTGTATTCGATGCTCGCACTCTTACAGCCTGCACCAGCAGTCTCGCAATACCTCCTTGAAACTTCAATTCCTCTTTTGTCTAAAGAGTCTAATGAAGGTGCTATTGCCGTCCTTGCTCCTTCTTTGGGGATGCATGTAGCCTTCCTCTTGAAAACTGATACTGACAAGCTGGACAACGTCACGCAATTAATCGTCAAGGAGATGAACAGCTCAAAACCGGCCACAAGGAGGGCTTTTGCGTCCATGGCAGGAGACATCTTCTATGAGGGCGGTGATTCCCTGGACGGAGAAAAGGGTGTCGCTTTTGCGAGTGCTCTCATACCGGCTTTTGAGGCTTCACTGAAGAACGCTTCTGGGAATTTGTTGAATAACCCAGCAGGTGCTCTGGAAGGCTATGTCGCGGTTGCGGTATTCCTCGGGCCTTTACTGCGCTCAGAGCAGTTCAGTGAGTACAAACTATGTCTTCGTATAGTTTTAATTAATGGAATATCTAGATGATGTGATTTCGAAGAATGTAGTGATAACTTCCATTGCGGCAGGCGGCGCCAAACCCTCATTCCTGCTATGGGACAAGGTTTATCTCAAAGTGAAAGAAGAATGTGAAGAAAAATGGTTACTACGTGCCATCAAGGTGGCTGTGAGGTATTTCCAGAAGGATTTGAAAAGGAATAATATCGTCAGGTATACATAGAATTTCCCTCTCCGAGTTGTCCTTATCCTCCCTGGTAGATTGAACTTTGGCTCTATCCTATTACATCTTGCGGTCGCAAGTTCACACAAAGATATCCGTCAGTCCACGAACAACATGATTCAGGATGCTGCTCAATGGGAGCCCGAGCTCACAACGACGCTGGCTGGGGAAGCAATGACTACTTCACTCACCTCATTTATGTCCAAGTCTGTGGATCAATCTACAGATGCTCGCATCAAACATGCGCGATTGGCTTCCTTCTTACTCAGCGCTGTTGCATACCGAAAGGACCTCGAAATGGAATTGAAGGAGATACTTGTCACCAATCTGGTTATTGTTGCTCATCATGAGCGCGTATGTGGGTTTCTGCCTTTGATCCGCGATACCAACAAGGTCTAATGTCCACATATTCAGCCGGACCAACGAGACAGACGTGGATTGATATTTGCCAAAAGGCAGCGATAGATCCAAAAGAATTGATTGAAAAACACATAGATAAGCTATTGCAGTTGGTCCTCCACTCAACGACGATGGATGCGGATGCCAAGGTTAGCGGTCCTTTACTTACGTCAGATCCATAGCTCAATGCCTTGTAGTATGGGTTTCCTGAAGCCAGCTACCGTTCTGCCACTACGCTGACGTTCATAGCCCCTACTACCGTACTTCCCCGTGTCATGGATCAGCTCAAGGCCGACTTGGATCCCATCACCCTTAATTCACTGACTGATCTTGATTATGGAATTTGGCAGACCCCAGAGGGAACGACTTTCGTTGACGGTGAGTTTCTATCTTACCTACAGGCGTACTGTTGACCCTATTAATACGATCTAGTTCTATCGTCAAATAAAGAATCGTCAAGGGTGGTTAAAGGAAAAGATGCGCAGATGGCGAAATGGGATGAAGAAGTGCGAAAATCCCTTGCAAGTAAAAAAGGCATTGCTCCGGTCCTTACGAAATCACAACAAGCATTGGTGACTGCTCAGCTAGAGAAGGAACGGCAGACAAGACAGCGAGTTATTGGTATCAAGACGCGGCTTGAACGAGGTCTTTCTCTGGTGAAGAGCGTTGTCAATGCAGATGTAGATGATTTCCCTGTATATATCGCCCCTATCATCAAGTTGTTACTCGAGGGCGTACTCAAAAACGGGAAGATCCTCGTCGGGGAGGGAGGTTTCAATGTTTACCTGGTTAGCCTCTCAAAGACATCTTCATTTTGTACTCATCAAGCTAATCAAGTTTCTTCTATAGGAGCTTGCCAAGTGCTGTTCTGAGAGGCTGGACAGCTTTGGTCAATGGCTGGGTATCGCAAGTCTCAGAAGCTTAAAAATAGATTCGGTGCCAGAGGAACTGCAAGCCGAGCCGCTGAAGAGTGAATTGATTTGTGTTGTGATTGTTATTGGGTGTTGACTGACTCTTTTAGGTTTGATTATCCGAGTACTTTATCGTTTACGCTTCCTAGCTGAACAAGCGCCATTCAACGCCGCAACCTTTTCATACTCATTCCCTCTCTTGGAGCAGGTAATACAACAAGGTGGAATAGCGGTCGATGAAGAGGAAGAGGCTCTGGAACAAGTCACACTCACTTTGGATTTCATCAGATTCCATTGTAGTGAATGTGAGTGTCATCCTAATTCAGACAGACTGCGAATTGAGTTGAATAGTCTCTGATTCTGCATATCCTCGCAAGGATATAATGAAACAAATACTACACCTCATTCGTACCCAACCTAGATTGAGTAAGAATGGGTCCGCTACATTGATCGATTTAGGGGAAGCCATCTCGTCTACTGCAACACGTGAAGAGGTAGATGTTTTATTGAAGGGTACCCTCATGACAGAGTCGCACCTTCGAAACGCGTGTTTGCAGGCAATTCAAGTAAGTTTTCAGGCTTGATAGTGGTGAAAACTCTAATTTCGTGTATTAATCGCAGCCTTTTGATCTCACTGATTTGGACTGGTCACCAGAGCTATGGGTCGCATGCCATGATGACGATGAACAGAATGCTAGATTTGCACGGCATGTTTGGGAGGATAATGGTTTGGACGTACCTAGTACCTATATGGACGAGTTGTCCATGTATCTTGGTGAGCCAAATTAACCAACAATCGGGCTTTCAATAAGCCTCCATCCTCTTAGACCATCAAAGTGCATATGTTCGTTCTAGTGTAGCTGCCGCTATTGGTGAAAGTGTAGAGCAATGGCCCCAAACTATCCAAGCAACAGTGACGATCTTACAGGAATTTTATCGCGAAAAGGTGCGTGGATGAGGCCTGTCAAATGCTCTCTTGAATACTATGTCTCCAGGCCAAACTATTGTTACCGGAGTATGATGAATATGTTCGTATTCAGCTTTATCTCATCTATTTAACATAGTAACTCATTGAAAAATGAATAGGGAATGGTATTGGCACACACTGTCGATCGGCAAGATCCTTGGCAAGCAAGGGAGTCTGCCGCACAGGCCTTTGGATGTATTGCGCCTTCCTTCACTAATGACCTCCTGGAACCGTTTTTTCAGTTCCTTATCCAGGACAAATCACTTGGTGACCGAGTTCCGGGAGTCCGTAAAGCCATGCTTGCCGCAGGAACCACCATCATCGAATTACATGGCAATCAATGTCTTGCTGACCTCATTTCCTTGTTTGAATCTCACCTCGCCACGAAAACGTCCCCAACAGAGGCAGACGATCAAATCAAAGAAGCTGTCGTTATTTTGTTCGGTCGAGTGGCAAGACATTTGGAAGCGTCTGATCACAGGGTTTCTGTCATCGTAGACCGCCTTGTTGAAACGCTAGCAACACCGTCTGAGCAAGTTCAAATGGCTGTATCTGATTGCCTCTCCCCGCTGGTCAGACTGATGCAACCTAGGCTTTCTTCCCTGATCGATCACCTCTTTGATCAACTCTTCAGTGCACCTCAGTACGCTGCTCGCCGTGGAGCTGCCTATGGGTTGGCGGGTATTTTACATGGTACCGGGATCGCAGGTATGAAAGAGTTCAGCGTCATTGCGAGGCTCAAGACTGCTTCCGAAGAGAAGAAGCAATATGAATCTCGTCAAGGTGTCATGTTTGCTTTTGAGACTCTGTCCAGTACTCTTGGGCGTCTGTTTGAGCCCTACATCACTTTTGTTCTGCCAGTCCTTTTATATGGTTTTGGCGACTCCTCAAATGATGTTCGCGAGGCTGCTCAAGATGCAGCACGAGTGATAATGCGTATACTCTCGGGGTATGGGCTCAAGCTCGTCCTGCCAACACTATTGGATGGGTTGAACGAGAAGCAATGGAGGACGAAGAAAGGCTGCATCGAGGTACTGGGCATGATGGCTTATTGTTCACCCAAGCAACTTTCTCTTTCCCTCCCCATTGTCATTCCACGTCTCACTGGCGTCCTCATGGATTCTCATGCCCAAGTCAAATCTGCTGCGAACAAGAGTTTGAAGCAATTCGGTGAAGTTATCAGCAATCCAGAGATCCAGTCCCTTGTCCCTACACTCCTAAAGGCATTGGTAGACCCCTTGAAGACCCCGAATGCTCTAGCATCTTTACTCAAAATGTCATTCATGCACTATATCGATCACTCGTCTTTGGCCCTGGTGAGGATGACTCCTTATGATTGTCGGGTTTACTGAGAATTAGTCAGGTTATTCCAATTATTGAGCGAGGTCTGAAGGAAAGAGGTGCAGAAACAAAAAAGAAAGCTGCTCAAATTGTTGGCAACCTTGCTTCACTTACGGAATCAAAAGATTTTGTCCCATATCTCGACAATCTCCTGCCACTTGTTCATCAAGTCCTCGTTGACCCTGTACCAGAGGCTCGAGCTACGGCAGCTAAATCCCTCGGTACCCTGGTTGAGCGACTTGGGGAGGTTCACTTCCCAGATCTCGTGCCTAGCCTTCTTCGCACGTTGAAATCAGATACATCTGGGGTAGATCGACAAGGAGCTGCTCAAGGTCTTAGCGAGGTGCTCGCAGGCCTTGGAATGGAGCGAATGGAAGGTCTGCTGCCAGATATCATCGTCAATGCTCGATCTCCAAGATCAACCGTTCGTGCAGGATTTATGTCCTTGCTTGTCTATCTACCAGCCACATTTGGAACTCGTTTTCAGCCTCACTTATCCAAGATCATCCCCCCAATCCTTGGCGGTCTTTCTGACACTGAAGAACATGTACGTGAAGCAGCCATGCGCGCAGGTCGTATGGTCGTTACAAATTACTCAAGTAAAGCAATCGACCTACTCTTGCCTGAGCTCGAACGTGGGATGTTTGATCCCGGATGGCGTATCAGAGTAAGCCTGATATCATCGCGGCGAGGACGATTACTGATTGTTTGTCCAGCAATCTTCCATCACCCTTGTCGGAGAGCTTTTATTCAAGGTGTCGGGAATATCTGGGAAAATCTCCGATGGTGACGAGGAAGGAGACGAGGCTGATGCAGCAGTCGCAGAGTCTTCACGTCGTGCACTTACTAAGGTGCTCGGTTCTGAACGTCGTGACCGTATTTTGTCGGTCTTATATCTTGTTCGTCAAGATGGCGTTCTTGTTGTCCGCCAGTCTTCCATGCAAATCTGGAAGGCCCTTGTACACAACACTCCTAAGACAGGTCAGTTCCTGTCATCTTACAGCGGACCTGATTCTCATCTTCTTCAGTTCGAGAAATACTTCCTGAGCTCTTGAATCAGATCGTATTCGTCATATCCGGTGGTGAACCGGAACAGCAAGAGGTGACCAGTCACCCCTATTTCTTTCTCCTTCACAGACTCAATGGGTTATAGACGGCTGGAAGAACTGTTGCCGACATCTCACGCAAGTTTGGAGAAAGAATCGTCGGCGAGATCATACGACTCTTGAAGACATTGGCACAGTCAACAGATACCAGAACACGCGAGGGTGTTTGTCTGACTCTCAGCGAGATTATGTTCGTACTTTGGAATCTTGTAGAGCCCCTAATGCTTATGTTCATCACTTATCCAGGAGGAGCACGACTGGTAGTCAAAGGGAAGGTCATGAAGATGATATCATCACTATCGTCCGTGTTTCGCTGATTGACGATGAGGCTAACGTCCGCTCTGCCGCTGCCCAAGCCTTTGATGTCCTACAAGAACATATCGGTGGACGAGCTATTGATCAAACAATACCAACTCTTCTTGAAGCACTGCGGCAGCCTGGAAAGGGATCTGGAACTGCACTTCAAGCACTTCGTGAAGTTATGACTGTAAGTCTGTGCATTGGCACAAACGATGATACTGACTTCTATTCAGGTTCGAGCCACGACAGTGTTCCCGGTTTTGATACCAACACTGACTGCTATTCCTATGACTGTTTTCAATGCCCGGGCACTGGCAGCCCTTGTCACTGTTGCTGGAAGTGCCTTGAGTCGGAAGTTGAATGTGATCATGAGCACTGTCGTTCGGGTGTTGGAAGAAGATAAAGATGAAGAACTGCAGGAAGCTCTGGGTGACGCTATCAGGGCACTCCTCGCCTCCATCAGCGATGCTGAAGGATTGAATACTTTGATGATGGCGCTTCTTGGGTGGTAAGTTTTACACCTTACCCAAAAGATACCCTACTCAACAATCATCAGGGCTAAAGCTGATCATCCTCAGCGGAGGGTCAGTGCCTGCAACCTGTACGCAACTTTCTGTGAGGTATCCGGGCTCGACACATCTTTGTATCGTATCGACTGGATTCGCCAGTTGGTTTCTCTGATGGAAGATCGGGCTGCTTCCGTTCACACAGCAGCCTTGCGTGCGCTAGATGTGTTCATCAAGTCGGTTCCTAAGGATGAGTTAGAGCCATTAGTTGTTCCACTCCGCAGAAGTATAGAATCAACAGGAACGCCTGGTAGTTTTATCCCTGGTTTTAGCCTTCCAAAGGGTATTGCACCCACAGTCCCAGTCATTATTGCTGGCCTCACAACGGGAAGCAATGAACAACGAGAACAGGCTGCGTATGCTATCGGGGATCTAGTAGAAAAGACAGAGGAAAGTGCTGTCAAGCCTTTCGTCGTGCCATTCACAGGTCCACTCATTCGTGTAGCGACACAAGCAGCTACTTATCCCCCTGGTGTCAAGGTCGCCATCCTTAGTGCCCTGACCTCTATGTTAGAACGCATACCTGCATTTGTCAAACCCTTCTTCCCACAATTACAACGCACCTTTGTTAAGAGTGCGAGCGATCCATCAAGCACCACTGTTCGCAGCCGAGCAGCTAATGCCCTAGGCGAGTTGATGAAACACCAAGCTCGCGTAGACCCCGTGATCACAGAGCTCATTACTGGAGTGAAGAATAGTGATGATGCTGTTGCAAGTAGTCTTGTTTTCGCCTTGGCAAAGGTGGTGTGGAATGCTTCACAAAATCTTGGAGATAAAGCACGAGAAGCCTGTATCGACCTTATCTCCGATAGCTTCAAAGCAAGTCTCGAAGGTAGAAAAACTCGTTGAATTATTCGCAGCAGTCAGGCTGACCTGCTCCCCAGAACAATATTGTCATTCACTTGGTTTGCTTGTTGTGGCACTCTCGGATCAACCTGAGTCGCTTCGTCAAATTGTGGAGTATGTAATCTTTGCTCAGAATCATTTTCAAGAATTCATACATCACCTCTAGGACATACCTAACGAGTGGGACGCAGCCCTCTGTTTTATCCTCTCATGTTTTACGAGCAGTTCTCAAACCAGACGATGGCTTCGAGAGTCCGGATGATTCGCCCAACCTTTTCCAAAAACTTGGGCTGCTGAGAAATGTTGCTCAAAAAACGCTTGAGAGTGCCGCAAACGAAAAGCCGATAATTTCACGACCCGCGAGAGAGGCACGGGACGAACTCAAGGGAATGGCAGATCAGAGCTTGCGAGGACTTTTTTGATAGTCGCGATTGCATCGACAGGATCTTTAATTTGTTCTTCTGGGATCTGCCCATCCCTAAAATTGTATATACCTAAATAGGACTCGGATATACTCGTCATGCTATCAATTTCTTTCAAGAAGCTCTTCTTAGCTGAGAATGGCCGAGAAAGGACCAACAAAGGCCCCCTGACTAAGTGGTGATATCATAATAAATTTGAGCATCTTATCAGAACTCAGCCAAAATTTGGGGAACATATGACCGAAATGGGAAGAATGACACCCACTACAATAGCAGACTGGATAACAGACTGTTTCAGCATTCAAAGCCAGTGCATGGCAAAAAGACATGATTGCCAATTCCCTGGAGAAACATCCTCCCTTGAAGGGTCACTACGGCAGTACGAAGACGTCTGGCACGATTCGCAGCCAAGGCGTTGTGGATCTTTCGAAGAGAGCAAAAAATCAATTGCATGCTGAATTGGACCATCGGTACTGATGAACAAGATCCTCCCTCGTTCATCATCAAATCCTTGAAAATAGTAGACATTATCCTCGCCATTATTGTGCCGAAGCCAAATCTAAAATTTTGTGACGCAGGTGATTAGAGAACTTGTTGTTATCGCTGTCCAATAACGGGTCATCACGTCCAGAGAAAAGGTTTATCCGTCTGATTAATGAAGTGACAGAAATATAGACGTAGAAGCGCTTGACAAAAAACGAAAGCCTGAGCGAGTAGTACTACTGACCAAGTCAACCTGTTGGTTCTTCCAGCTGTCCAGGACCTAATTGATACATTATGTTCGCCAAGCATTCTATTTCATCATAAGGTAGTTTTGCTCATTTGAAAAGGAGTTGATATCCAAAGGTCCGATCAGACATCCATAGCAGATATAGAAAGCAATGGGCGGGCTACCCGGATTGTCTTGGAGTTCGAACAACATCAAACGCCAGTGGCTTGGAACAGATACTCTGAAAGAGTGAGGCTTCAGCAATCTGAATGTGTTGGGGATTGATGAACACGCACTTCTTGTCAGCTCAAATGCGGCGAAGGTACTCCCCGCTGCAGGAATACTGCCGTACTATATGAGCGTCATCATGAAAATATAACAAGATGGGATCACCTTCTGAGCACTAAGCAACGAATCGTCAATACATTTCGTACAAATGAGCGTATCACTTACACGATGGTGTTAATCCACGGAAGAGGCCACTCATACTTTTTATCATTCTAAGCGCCCCGATATCTGAAATTTTGTTGGAGGTATTTACCTTCCTGCTTCAGTCACTATCTCCCGAAGTTCCCTGACAATGTATCGGATCGGTAAACCTTTTGGAGGTTCAGTACGGAGCTGGATACGAGATTTGACCACATCTATCACATCAATGAGAACTGGGTTATTATGATGAGAGTATCATATCATACCCAAGGGATAGCATGCAAGCCAGTACGAAATCTTCAGTCATTCGGGAATTGCATAAGTTCGGCGAAAGCTGCATCAGATATCAATACTTACACCACCTGTTGATCCAGAGGCCAATAGCGCCCATACTGGGATATCATTTCCATATTTCTTTGCAAAAGACCGCTTGGAGAATTCAAAAGCTGGGAGTACGCCATGAGCCCTCGACGGACACGGTAAAGAAAGTAGAACAAACCTGAATAGAACCTGTTTATGATTAGTTTTTTTGGACAGACGAGAAAGTGATGATTTAGACGTACCCAGCGTATGCGGGAATTTCACGGGCAACCGTCACCCAATACCCACGCATAATGCCTTTCCGGAAGCCCCAATCTCTCCACATTTCGCTAACAACAGCTCCTAAACGCTTATCAGTAGCTGCTCCGTATTGTCCTTGCATTCTGACTTTGAACATTTCCACTAGTATTGAATCGGTCGAAAATAGAACGGAAGAATATCCTGCTTGGCTTACCAGGACTCGCAAGTATAGCATTGGCTGCACCTGCCATAGCGCCTGCAACAGCTATCTGTTTCAATGAGAGATCGGGAAAGGGTGAGATGATTCGTTTTGAGGTGCCGTACGCAGCGAAAAGGAGCGAGTTGACACCAGCAATTCCGAGAAGGGGACTTAACATTCCTGATATTCGAACGTTCTTAGCTCAAAAGAGACTGAGAGAGACAAAAAAACCTTTGTATAGAGCGAAAAAACCCTCTTTGCGCAATGTTTGGGCCAGAATGTCCATGGGTCCTTTCTTGGAGATAATTTACCTCTCGAGTCGAACAATCATTGAAGGTATGGACTCACGAACATGCCCTCTGTGGCAGAGGATAGAAAATTTCAGTGTATTTTCAAAACAGAGAGAATCAACTGACTGGGTGCTATCTGTGCGCGAGTCTTGATCGTATCCAACGGTTGTCCGACCAAAACCTGAGCCGCACCGCCGAAGCTTCCTGCAATGAGCTCATTTATGGTTGCCTGTGAGCTATGGGTGGACATTTAGACAGATGAGAGTCAAGTATTATGCGTGAATACATCGCTAGAAGCTAAATGATTGCCAACGTTGACGCGATTTTAATTTCTCACACAAGAGATATATTTGTACAAAAATACAAACACTACACAAGCCTCAACTGAGCTTTGTCTTAGCTCGTTTCATATATGACCTCTGCGTCTCCCCTGATAATTCTGCTCAGTCTCTTGTAGCACATTGAGGAAGATGGATTACGACAAACCTTTGTTCAATGCCCTACAAACCAGACAACTTGTTCAATACAAAGTCAAATTTGAAGTACTGTATGAGGACATACATCTTCCGTCCATGCAATCTGAGCTTTCAATTCCGTTGCTCCAAACAAGATAATTATGTCGACGACGGTTTCATAGTACGGTCCTTTCAGGCCGAAACAGAAGGAAATTGGAATATTTGCCAGATCTGCCTTGACAGTACAAACTTCCGAGTAGTTATCTAGAATTTATCGTCAGAAGTTCTCCTATGATAACTGGGATATATTAACTTGGATCTTCATCCATGAACTGATGCTCCTTTTGATGCTTATTCCCTCGATAGCAGACGATATCCTTAACCATCGTTCTCAAGAAAAGAGGATCCGGAGCGCCTTTTCTGTACGTGCATCGGAATTCTTGGGTTTCCTTAACCTGTGTATTCTGCCAAACAGTGATTATGAGGAAATTTATCCGGTTTTTTGACAAGGCTGAATCAAAACCTTGGGAAGGATGACACTAAAGACATTTGGGATGCCCAGCTCCCCAGAATAAAGCTGAGAACATTGAGATTGGCGTTTTTTATGTTCTTTGAGGTGTGGTTTATAACTGATCCATATTTCTGTCCCAAAGGAGCGGCGAGAAACCCTAGAATGAACAGGGTGATCGAGGACAAAAGTGACTGATCCCTCTGCCACAACTTTATTGCTGAAATTTAGAAATTCGTCAAATGATACTTCAATACCTATTGTAATTTCAGTTGGACGCTCACAGGTGTGTGTCAGGTCTGTATACCCTGAGGTCATGCATCTCGAGAGTATCCTTGACTCGTTTGAAGAGATGATCATTAGCCGAAAACCCACCGACAAGGAAAACGCTCTTGAATTCAATTACCGTCAAAGTGAGCGAGCGTTCAGCGAAGTGTACGATTACTTACCTTGATTGGTTTATGGGCGGAACGGCGTTGCGCCAAAACACCGTCAATAATACATTTAACTGCAGGTGCAAAGAATGAAGCAACATCCGATCTACAGGAGTCAGCATCTATAAATATCATAATCGAATTCACATACCCTTCGAGGCGAAGCTTTCCTGCCGTGACCTTCAGTTTAGGATCCCTATCACGAGCTGATCCGCAACCTCGGATAAAGTGAGGGTCAGCAGGATCTCTGAATGAGCATTTTGTTGACTTGTCGAATGACCGTTTCATCTCCTCGATATCCTTAACAAACTTGGAACCCTTGAGGATTTCTGACCAGTATTGGTCCCATGTCACCAGAAATCAATGACATCCTACTTACTCCGTAGATGTTCTCCTGCAGCTTCGGTTACAAAAATCGATCCCTTCAGGTAACCTATGAAACGAATAAAAATGTTTCTTTCAAAAGAAAGGTATAGAAAAGTACACTGGGCTTCCGCAATCTCCTCGAAAGTCTTTCCATCTGAGCTTGCTGCATATGCGCTGATATCAAGCGTCCCTCCTCCGGCATCGACAATACAGACACCTTCTCCTTTCTGAATCGCAGATCAATAATTGATGTAGCTCCAAGGATCAGGTTATCAACTTACTTGGATAGACTCGTTCATCAAACCTTTTTCGATACAATGATTGAGGCTGGCTTCGCCTTCGGTTATAAAGGTAATCTTATTGCGACCTCCTGAAGTGATAAGGCCTGCCTTCTCGGCAGCTTTTTTCATAACAGCCTGTTGGGGGCCTTCCCATCCGTTCGGATGTGAGAGAATATAATGAATCTCTGGGCCTTCCCAGATGCTGGTCCCGATTCCAGGATGAGTCTCTCTGATCCATTGCTTAGCACAGTTGTTAAGATATTCGAAATAATCTGATAAAACATCCAAGACCGTCTTATTGGGCGGTAAATCTGGAATTTTTGCAGGACCAGTAGCAAATTCCTTGGTTTTCGGTCGCAAGTGTAGTTTAAACCTGCCTCAAAAGAGTTGGATCATGACAGATGTTGATACAAAGCCGATTACCATTCCGTTTTATACCACTTCTCGTCTTCTGCTATAATGTCTATGCCATCTCGCTCTGTGTCTGCGCCGGCAGCGCGAACTTTCCCGTTCATATCGTAATATAGGACAGATGGAACCTTCGCATTACCGCCGGCTATCTCTTGCCCCGGAAACCTTAAGACTGAGTGTCAGAGCTGCAAGAAGTTGTTACTATTGCAGTAGCTCAACTTATGCACACCCTGAACCTCAGGCGCATGGTCTGGGTCGAGGATACTAAGGAATTTGATCAATTACCTATACTTAAGTGCAAGTGACATTTGTGTCGTTTATTACCTGTAGGATATTCCACTGTAAGTCGTTCCTAGGTCGAAGGCTAGTAGTAATTGACGTTCTCCTGTGTGTTTAGCTCTCGGCATGGTGTTAGTACCTGTAGGGTGAAAGTAGGAGGATAAAGAGTTCCGCAGTTTTCAACAGGCTTTTAAGTTGTTAACAGCTTTTGGCATCACCTGACTGGTATCCAGGTTCTAGGCTGTGAAAAGGGTGATTCGAAGCGGGGGAAGAAAGCATGTACTGCCCATTCTTCCGAAAGGATAAATGATATACGCAAAGGGCAGGGCCATTGCTTTTACGGATAGTCAAAGGTGCTGGTACTCATTGTTCCTAGAAGATATTTTACGTGATAAATTATATAATCAAAGGGCACTCATTGTTTTTTACATCAAAGGTGTACCTTGTTACCGATGATCACAGGACGGGAGCTAAAGAGACGTGTCGTGAAGTCAAGTGCGGAACGGCCCACTACAAAAATGTATATTCCTCGTCCGGTCGCAAAGCCCAGTAGCCTTTGTAGGTTTTAATTCCCTCCAAACCCCTCATCAAACCTAATGAAAACTCCATCGTGAAAAACTCGTGGGAGGTTATTTCCTACTACATATTGTCGTTGACTTCCTGACTGACCACATCTATCATGAACCGTATTCTCAATACAATTTCTCCCTTCAACATAGGGTCTCCTCGACGCGATCTTCCGGAAGGATCGACTGAGACTCCGTCTCGCAACGAGGACCCAGGTCCCGTCCCGCAATCACAGCGGACTGGAGAGAGGTTTTATCCCCCTCCTCGTCAGTCTACATTTGGCTTTATCAGACTCAAATCTAAGAAAGGCGAGGACATCACAGCGGAAAAGGTTGTAGATCGTCAAAAGTTCAATCGGGGTCGACGGGAAGACTTGCGACAAATTTTAATCAACGAGAAAGCTGAGCTTGTGGAAAGAATATCCGTTTTGGAAATCGAGGTTGAGCGCAAAAGCAAGTTACTGCGATCCGTGATAGCGGAAGATGATGCGGAGAAATGGGAGGATGAGCTATTCGAAACGCGGTTGAAAGAGCTTAGGAGCGCTCGTGCTGTGATCAGCACGCAGTCTTCTGTGACCGAAGAAGGTGTTCGGCATCAAATAAAAGATCTCAATGAAATTATCGTTCAGACGGCGGAGATAGCTGCAGAAACCCCGTTACAAACTCAACGATCGGTCACACAACTGGAGGATATGAAATACTTGGGAAAGAATCTTTCTATAGTCTTTCAGCAAGCTGAGAATCGCTTGGATGATCAAGGATTCGTACGAGCGATCCTCCAGATTTTTCTCACCGAATCCTGCATG
>Ga0153944_1000182_pt1 | contig 26683 bp, 22 predicted proteins | sample TSNJ028MetaG_FD_104703 | JGI IMG/M metagenome (GOLD analysis project Ga0153944, IMG submission 104703) | Attine ant fungus gardens microbial communities from New Jersey, USA - TSNJ028 MetaG | ecosystem: Host-associated > Fungi > Mycelium > Unclassified | place: USA: New Jersey, Wharton State... | reverse complement strand
ATAACCCATGATAGTTTTTTTAGGATAGCTTTGATCCAGTTTTTCAACAGCGAAATAGATAGAAATGGTTGGGAGGATGGGCTACTCCTTTTTGGTATCAACAATATCTTAAGTGAGCTTAGTGAGCCATACGGACAGAATATTCTTTTAGTGCGGTATAGCAGCCCAATACTATTATCGTTTGTATTCCCATCAGATAACATTATGATTGATGACTCTGGGATTAACCGTATATTCTCCCATTTACTCGAAATCCTTCACAAACATTTTCAAATGGAGGTTGCCTGTTATTTTAGTAAAGCATTACAAATACAGGATTTACGGAATCAGTTAGATAAACTTACAAAAATCGCCAATGACAATATTTCTGAAAGAAGCGGAGTATTTTCATCAGAGGATATTATCGGGGGCATTGAGCGACAGCTTCCAGGGGACTGGTCCTTTTACTTGGATCTACCAACCGTAAAAGAATCTATGGAAGCTATACGGGAACAGTTAAACAATTTAAAAGCCACCTTGGATTCAAATGGGTTGAGGCAATTTTATTACAACTTTATGCAGATAATCTCTCATCTGGCTCAATCACATAACCTGACTCTCAATGATATTTTTGATACTCCTGATGCAGCTGAGATATCCATGAACGGGTATAATTCATTGGGGCAAATGTATGAGTTAATCAAATTCGTCGACAAATTCTTCCAGGATTATGAAAATTTTGAGTTGGAGAGTAGAAACCAGATTGAGAGAATTATCAATTACATCCGCAGCAATATTTCTGAGGAGATTCGGCGGAGTGATATAGCTGATGTCGTATACCTAACGCCAAACTACATATCCCGGTTATTCAGGATGAAGATGAATATTTCACTTAAGGATTTTATTGTTGAAGAGAAAATGAAGGTGGCACAATCATTAATATTAACTACTAAACTACCAATAAGTGTTATTGCTACAAAGGTCGGCTACAGCAACTTTTCTTATTTTTCACAGTCCTATAAAAAAGTGTTTGGTCATCCGCCAACTTCCGAACGGGCAAATAGTGAAAAAAACTTTTGAGTTGTATTGTCACCTCCTAAGTACAGAATCTGATTTAGAAATTTGGTTCCTGTAGCTTGTGCGTTAAAAGTTACAGAACCTTACTCGATTAGGCGCAACAAAATGCCGCCACAGACCAGCTCACGCTAAAGGAGTATATGAGCGGCGGTATGTTGCCGTGGTGCTTTCCCTCACCCTGCGGGAATAACCGCGCTGCCAGTTCCTTGTCGGACAGCGGCTCCGCCGTTTGCCAGTCCAGTCCTTGGCCCGCCCGCTCGCTGCAACGTGGTGATTACTGTCTGACGGGCGGTCCCCATGCTTTCAGTAATCTGACTGTTGTTGGTCCCGAGGCTCGACAACCTCAGAATCTCTCTGTAGTTGGTCATCTTGTGACCCTCCTTAAAATTACTTGTCCTTCTTTTGGACGTAATTTCAAGTTTACTACAGATTTTTCTCCCTCTTCCTTACCACGCCACCGCAGGTGTCTAATTCTTCCGCCGTGACTGTCTAATCTCGCCGACGCTACTGTACAATTTGCGCCGCCGTATTCACTGTGAACGCATCCAGTAAAAACTGCGGAAGCACCATCATATGTGGTACCAAACTGAAAACAAAGCCCCACATCAAGTTCGCTTGATATGGGGCTTTGTTTTCAGCCTTCCCTATTTTGTAGTCCCACCGTCAATAAATTCTACAGGCAAACAAGTCAACTCCGGTACCCGTCCCTTATCAATCAACTTAAGAATCAGGCTGGCAGCGGTGCCGGCAATTTCTTTTACAGGCTGGCGTATGCTAGATACCAGACAACCGCCTTCCGCAGCGGAAATCCCATCATATCCAATCAACTGAACCTGGTCAGGAACACTGTAGCCGAGGCTCTCCAAAATGAATTTGGCCCGCAACGCCAGTAGGTCCGTACTAAAAAAAATACCATCTATGATCAGGGTTCCATCCACTATATTCATATCAATAAATTCTCTGCATCCGTTTTCAAAATCCTCGGTAGCGAAACTATTTACTTGGTATGTCCGCCACTCCAAGCCCACCTGTTGCGCTTCATCGCAAAAGCCGAGCTTACGTTTTTTTGTCTCCCCCTGATCATGAACGCGAACATACATGTACCCCACATTTTTACAACCAGTCTCGGCAAGTTTTCTAGCCGCCATCCGGCCCCCTTCATAATTGTCAGAGGCTATGCAAGGAATTGTATCACTAAAATGCCGGTCTAGGGATAAAAAGGGAATATCCCGAGTGACATATTGATCTATATCGCTGTAAGTGATACCCACAATCCCATCCACCATATTGTGCCGGGCCATATTGACATAATCAATTTCTTTCTGGGGATGGCCATTGGAGTTACACAACAGCAATTTGTAATCATACTCACTTAACGCAAGCTCCAAATAATAGGCAAAGGCCGCAAAAAAACTTGTCAATAAATTGGGAATAATGAGGGCAACCGTATTGGTTTTTTGAAGCTTCATGCCGCGGGCATAGTGGTTCACCTCATATCCGAGTTTCTCAATTGCCTTTTCCACCCGGATTCGATATTCTTCCCTAACCGGAATATTGTTGATGACCTTTGAAACCGTACCCAACGCCACTCCGGCTTCCTTGGCAACATCTTTCATGGTGGGCATGTCATTCCTCACCTCATACTTACCAGATTTGGCCCACATTTATTATGTTTTCTCTTTTTCCTTTTTCTTTTGCCCTGTCTCATAAAATTCACACAACTCCCTCAAGGAGCATTCATTACATTGGGGCCTTCTGGCAATACAAACAGCCCGTCCGTGAAGCACCAACCGGTGGCAAAAATCATTGGACTTCACGGGATCTAAAATTTCACGCAGTTCTTTTTCAACAATATTGGGATTTTTAGATGTGGACAACCCCAACAAGTTTGTAATGCGGATGCAGTGGGTGTCACAGACAACAGCCGGCTTATGATAGACATCCCCTACAACTAAATTGGCCGTTTTCCTGCCCACTCCCGGCAATAAAAGCAATTGTTCAATGGTATCCGGCACCTTGCCGCCAAAATCAGACAACAACATCTTAGACATGTTGACTATATCCCTGGCCTTGGTTTTCCCCAATCCACAGGGCCGTACAATCGTCTCCACCTCATCCGGGGCAGCCTCGGCAAAATCCTCAATGCTTTTGTATTTAGCAAATAAATCTTTGGTTACTATATTGACCCTGGCATCAGTACATTGTGCCGCCAGCCTCACTGATATCAACAGCTCATGGGGCCGCTCATATTCAAGCTGGCAAATAGCATCCGGATAGGTCTCCTCCAGCTTTTGAGTTATCTTTGCCGCCCGTTCCTTTTTTCTCATCATACCCTCCATTTTACACATTTATTTCCGATGATATTTCAGCAACGGCCGCACATCGTTTCCAAAGAAATGCAAATGATCATATACGCTGTTAAGCCGCGATAAAATCCGTGGGCTGTAGACATCCTCCAATTCCTTAAAGGTCAGATTCGTATTGATAATTGTTGGCAATTCCCGAATAATTCTTGTGTTAATGATATTATATATGGTAGAGGTGGTAAATTGCGTTTGAAACTCCGCGCCTAAATCATCTAAAATCAATAGGTCACAATCCAATAAAGACGACAACACCTCATACCCCTTGCCTTCCCTGCTGAATTTCTCCCTCTCTACAGCGTTGATTAGATTGGGGGCTGAGCCATAGACCACGCCAAACCCTTTTTCGATTACACTGCGGGCAATGGCCAATGATAAATGGGTTTTTCCCAGGCCAGTATTCCCAATCATTAAGATGCTTCGGGATTTTGTGGTAAACGTCTCCCCATACTTCATACAATAGGAAAAGGTTTCACGCATCCTCTCCCGGGGGTTAAAGCCTCTCTCGTCCTTTAATGCAGGATAGAGCTCAAGGTCAAAATTATGAAAATTACATAGCCGCAGATTGGACAGTCGGTTCAACCTTTCATATGCTTTATCCCGCAAGCGTCTAGATAAACACTCACAGGCAACCCCGTTCACATAACCGGAATCATTACAGCGTAAACATTCATAAGATGGATCAAGGTAGTCGGGGGAGAGATTCAGTTGGAGTAAAATCTCCTCCTTCTGCGTTGCCAACGCCTCTGCTTCCTTATGAAACTCAGCTACTATTTCTCCCGCCTGCTCCGGCTGAGAGAGGAGCCGCTTACTCATTTGCACGCCAAAGGAGCTCAACGTACTTTCGATCATCTGCAATTGCGGCACCTTTTTGTATAGCTCCTGCCGCCTCTGCTCGGCAATATGTACCGCTTCCTGCCGCTGCTGGGCAAGCTCTGCAAAGACCTCATTGTAGATTTCTTTTGTATAACCCATATCTGCTCCTTACAACTTTGGAATGGTATTTATGCTGTCCTGCTCCAACTGATTGATGTCGTAGGACGTATTTGTGTATTTCCGCTCTTCCGATTTGGCTTTTCTCTTTCCAGGCTTACTGTTTATTTCCGCCTGGGCCTGTTCCACTGTAGTAACCTTCTTTTCATGCCAGTTACTCAATATTTTATCAATATAAGCAAAAGAGAGCTTGGCTGTTTTGTCTATACCCTGATCATAAGCAAGCTTAACAATATCTATGGAAAAACCGTATTCCTCAAACCACCTAGCAACATATTTTTCCTCATTGGTGGATAGATTCCGCCCACCTATGCCAAAAGCGGTTTTTACCTTATTTTTGTTATTGTGGGCTTCGGTCCTGGCAAATATATACGCCTCCGCGTCCTCATGGGTGGTGATACCCCGGTCAATAAACTCCCACGCCACTTTTTCAATCCGGCGCATGTCGGAAAAGCCAATGGTCTTACAAAAATGTACCACCATCATCAGTATGTCCGCAGGAATCCGGCCCCAATCATAGAGCATCACCAAGCTGGAAATCTCATTTCCATTTAAGTCTCTGCCTAAAACAGCTCCCGTTTCAGTGATAATGAACCGGATCTCCCCGGATTGCCGCATCCGCGCCGCCGCCTCCTTCTGTGTCGGGCGTTGTGGAGATGAGGATAGAATGGTCATATTCTTGGCAGCCACCTTGTCCTTAGCTTTGGGCAATTCCTCCGCAACAATGGCGGCAGGCTCACTTTGAGACGCCTTTTCTACCAGCTTTTCTTTCACTTCATATACCCTGGGCTGTATAGGAATCTCCCTCACTGATTCATCCAACAGGCCCTGATCCGCCCAAAAAGCAAGCGCATCCTTCACCTCCGCTGTCGATAAATTACAATATTCGCCAATTATCCCTGCCTCCAGTTCTTCCCCACTGTGGCGGAGTAAAACCAAGAGAACCTTTAAAGTGGCTCCATTGGATAACTTCAAATGCTTGTCTACTACAATATCAGGAACGGCAAACATACCGTTATACAAACCAAAGTCTATGCCAAATTTCATCAAAAGCACCTGCCTTAAATCTTCTCAAACAGTATAGCATAAAAGATGAAGAATGAAAACTGGAACAAATTTTCATTCTTACAAATACACCCGCTTCCTCAATAATTTAAAAATGGATAAACTTAGTGAATGAAATAACAATATAGATGTCCAATTTTCATAATCATTGGTGTTAAATTTATAAAATATTATTAAAATGTTCTTATTTTTATGCTTTTTTGCCTTTAAAATTATTTGTGTTTCCTCAGCAAATATGGTATACTAAATATGTATTCGCCAGGCGTATGATCGACATTCACATAAAACAACTAACAAAATGGTAAAGGAGGAGAGACTTATGCTTACAATTTTTACTGGTTCCGTAACACTTCACGCCGTACTGTGGCTGATAGCGGCCATTGTATTCAGCATCGTGGAAATTGGAACTACCCAGCTGGTATCTGTTTGGTTTGCAATAGGAGCTCTGGCCGCCATGGTGGTGGCTCTGTTCACGACATCTTTGTGGGCCCAGTTTATTGTTTTCTTTATTGTGTCCGCCACCATTCTTGTCTTGATTCGGCCTTTGGTCAAGCGGAAACTGGTTACCAAATCGATTCCCACCAATGTGGACGCGCTCATTGGCAAGGTGGGCGTGGTTACGGTGGACATAGACAATATCCAGAACACCGGCAGGGTTAAAGTTTCCGGCATGGACTGGACTGCCAGAAGCTTCGACGGGGCACCTATTCCTATTGGCAAAACGGTGGGCATTAAGTACATCGACGGTGTGAAATTAATTGTTGAACCATTTGAGATTCAATCTCCCGCTTCTGGTCCCGCTGCATCTCCTGTTCCCCATGAAAAAGAGTTTACTCAGGAGAATGTTTTGGTGCCGGAGCCAATGGATAAGGATGGTTTTTCAACTGCCTCAAATGAATCAGAAAAGGAGCGTGTTTAATGTGTTGTTGTTGTGGTTTTTGGTTGGTGTATTTGTATTTTTGGCAATTATCGTTATTGCCAACATCGTCATTGTCCCCCAGTCCTATAAGTATGTAATTGAGCGTCTGGGTTCTTATCGCGAATCCTGGGAGACCGGATTACATATGAAAATTCCCTTTATAGACAGAATCTCCCGCAGAGTATCTATGAAAGAGCAGGTGGTGGATTTCAAACCCCAGCCTGTAATTACCAAGGATAACGTCACCATGCAGATTGACACAGTTATCTTTTTACAGGTCACCGACCCCAAGCTTTACACCTACGGCGTTGAGCACCCCATGTCAGCCATTGAAAACCTCAGCGCTACCACTCTCCGTAATATTATCGGTGAGATGGAGCTGGACAGCACCCTGACCTCCAGGGATATCATCAATGCAAAGATCACCGCTATTTTGGATGAGGCTACCGACAAATGGGGCATCAAGGTAAACCGGGTCGAACTGAAAAACATCCTGCCACCCAGAGAGATTCAAGACGCCATGGAAAAACAGATGAAGGCGGAGCGTGAGCGCCGTGAGCAGATCCTCAGGGCTGAGGGTGAAAAGAGGAGTAAGATTCTGGTTGCCGAGGGTACCAGGGAATCCGAAATCCTTCATGCCGAGGCTGAAAAAGAGTCCCGCATCCTGCGCGCGGAAGGTATTCGTGAGCAAAAAATCCGTGAGGCTGAAGGTGAGGCTCAGGCCATCCGTATGGTACAACAGGCTACAGCCGATACTATCAAGATGTTGAACGAGGCCCACCCCTCTGAGCGGGTTGTCGCACTCAAAAGCCTGGAAGCCTTTGCCAAAGCCGCTGACGGCAAGGCTACCAAGATTATTATTCCATCTGAAATTCAGTCCCTGGCTGGCTTAGCTGTAAGCACCAAAGAGCTATTGACGAATATGGATAATTCCAACGCATAATATGATTATTTCCTGAAATATATCCCCAAACTTATAGTAAATGAGTTTGGGGGTTTTTATGTATAAACGAATTTTAATCGCTATGTGCAGCATTATGGCGTTGTTTACGGTGATGTACTTGATCATTTTTTCAGTCAGCACCAATGAAGTGTTGGCCCAGGCCGCAATTGCCAATAGCAAGAAGGTTCTGGTGGTAGACACTGCCAGGGGAAAGATTTATGACAGTAACTTTGAGCCATTGGTCAATGAAACAGACCACTATACCGCCGCTGTGGTCCCTACCCAAGAGGCCCTTCGGGCATTACTGGACTATACCGACGAAAAGGAACACAACCATATTTACAAATTGTTTGAGACAGGCCAGCCCTTTTTGTATACGGTAGATACTCCTTACCTTTACGCAGATGGCATCACAATGATTACCTCGAAGGAACGGTATAGTGACCAACAGTTGGCAGCCCACGTCATCGGCCACTTGGACGGTGACGGCAATGGAGTAAGTGGGATTGAAAAGGCATATAACAGTGTCCTTCAGGATTTGAGCAGCAAGCTACAGATAGCTTATGAAGTGGATGTCTGGTCCATCCCACTGGTCAACGCCAACCCGGAAATCAGGGATACGGATTATGACAGCTTACAGGGAATTGTGCTCACCATTGACAAGGATATCCAGCGCATCGTGGAGGAGATTGGAGCTCAATATATTGATAAAGGCGCCATTGTAATCATGGATGTAAATTCCGGGCATATCAAAGCCTCCGCCAGCTTTCCCGCCTATAACCCCAATTCCGTCGCGGAAAGCCTTAATGATCAAGATTCACCCTTAATCAACCGAAGCACCTCCAATTTTAACGTAGGTTCTATCTTCAAGTTGGTGGTTATGGCCGCCGCCCTGGAAGCCGGCATTCCAGAGGATTACTCCTATGTATGTACCGGCAGCATAACTGTGGATGGCGTTACCTTTAACTGCCACAATCAAGACGGTCATGGCGAATTGGATATGGGCCGGGCCGCTGAGGTTTCCTGCAACCCCTATTACATCAATCTGGCGCTAAATGAAATTGGTTCTGCCAGGGTGTATCAAACCGCCGTTAATCTGGGGTTTGGCACCGCTGATGAGCTGGCCGGCGAGATGAAAACTGCCAGCGGTATATTACCTTCCTTGGAGCAATTAGAGAATACCGGGGAATTTGCCAACTTCTCTTTTGGCCAAGGTAAACTAATGGCTACCCCAATCCAGATTGGCAAACTAGTTTGCGCCATTGCCAATGGAGGAAAGCTGGTCAATCCCACCGTCTCTCTGGGTATTAGCGATCAGTCAGGCCAATCCCTGCTCCAGTATGAAGGAAATCTGGCGCCTATCCAGGTGATGCACGAAGAGGTTGCCGCGCAGATCAAGGGGTTTATGGAAAACGTGGTTTTAGATGGCAGCGGCACCAAGGCGCTCCCTGAATATGGCGGGGCTGGCGGCAAAACCGGGTCGGCTCAGACCGGCATCTATAATGATGCTGGTGAAGAAATTGTCCATGCCTGGTTTGCCGGTTTTTTCCCGGCGGATCAGCCTAAATATGCTGTAGTTATCCTCAATGAGGCCGGTGACTCCGGCGCTATCTACTCTGCTCCCATATTTAAGGAAATAGCGGATAGGATCAATTCGCTTACCGGATACAAAAGCCTATGGCATAAACAGTTGGACTATGAGAGGAAAAAGATGGAGGAGGCAGAGGGTTTAGAGTAAATCCCCTGCCTCTAAAGAGGTTATCAGAATACCTGCCATATCTATCTCAATATTCCACCAGTAAAGTTATAATCTCATACGGTCTCGCATTGAGGCTCAATAGGTTGCCCTCTGTCTCAAGCCGTTCCACTTTATTTTCCATTAAATCACAAGACCATACTGCGCTGGGGGCTTGAGCGAAACACAGCGTGGCGTCGGTTCGTTGATTGTGGCTCTCGTACAAGCGCAGGATATGCCCATCGCCCTTCTCGGCCCTTTTCACCGTTTCCAGCACCACATTATCAGCGTCCACAGTGACATAGCTGTATTGTCCGGAAGCTGCATTTTGAACTGCCGCTAACGGTTGGTTGAGCTTATATCCTTCTTGAACGGCACCTGCCTCACGCCAGCCGCCCATATGGGGTAAGAGCGCATAAGTGAAGCGGTGCTCCTCCTGATCGGTCATCGGATTAGGCTCAATGCCTGATTTGATCAATGTGAGGCCCACCACATTGTCCTCCACTGAGTGACCGTATTTGCAATCGTTAAGGATAGCCACGCCATAGCCGTGCTCAGAAACGTCCACCCATTTGTGGGCGCAGCTTTCAAAGCGGGCCTGTTCCCAACTGGTATTTTTATGGGTTTTTCGGACTACATTGCCAAACTGTATGTCAAAAGTCGCCTCATCGGTATTGAGCTCCAATGGAAAAAGCACCTTTAAAAGATGTTGGCTTTCATGCCAGTCCACCCAGGTATCAAAGTCTATGCGGGGACTTTCTGCATAAAAATGAATGTCCTGCACCATTTTTGAATGGCAAAACTCCCGTTCAACACGCAATGTGGCCCGCACAGGACCGGTTTCCGTCCATTGGATTTTAGATTCTCCCAAATCCCAATTTTTCTCATTGTAAAAGATGTCAATATCCCAATTGTCAAAATAAATGGGTTTATCCTCATACATGCGCAGCAAATTACCCCGCATACCCGGTTGCAGTACCTCGCGCCTAGCCCGTTTATCCCAAAGCTGTGTAAAGCAACCATCTTCATCGAAGCGAATGCTGTAAAAAGGAGTTTCAATGGAATATTCATCAATGACAAAGGGAGAAGATACCTCTATGCCCTCCGCAGGCACAAAACTGCGCCAACCTTTGGACGGAAGGCCTCGAAGATACACAATGCCGCCGCCTTCAATCCTTTGAACCGTAAATCTAGTGCCCTGAACGTCCCGCAACTCTCCGGGCACCTCCCCTTTCAATATCAGCAAATCGTCCCGCGCAAAGCCTGTAGTATTAAAGACTGCTATTTCATTGCCTTTACCAGCCAATACCTGGAGCCGTTCATCCAGCAATTCATTGCCCAGCCGCTCCACTTCAGTGTATTCGGTCCGTGTCACCTCATATACCTCACGGATGGAGGAACCGGGCAGAATGTCGTGGAATTGGTTGAGCAGCACTACTTTCCAAAGTTCTTCCAGCTCCTCTGCGGGATAGGCAATCCCCTTCTCTTCGGCCAGCACGCCTGTTAGCTCAAGGTCCATCAGCATTAGCTCACTTTTGCGGTTGGCCCGCTTATTGCGCGCCATAGAGGTGTAGGTTCCCCGGTGGTACTCGAAATAAAATTCCCCAACCCAGGTGGGCAGGCGCTTGTCATTGCCTACACGGGCAATGAGCTCATCGTAATACTGGCGGGCAGAAGCCTGCCTTACCCGGGGCATCCCTTTGATTCCGCTTTCCAAACGCCTCCCGGTCTCCAACATCTCCCGGGTGGGTCCGCCGCCGCCGTCGCCGAAGCCATAGGCAATGAGGAGGTCGTTGTCCAATGCTTTATTCTGGTAACGCTCCCAGGCTCCCATCAATGCGTCAGGATGTAAGATGCCGTTATAGGTGGTCATAAACCGCTCCGTGCTTTGGCCCACTCCCAAGGTAGTGATGAAGTGCGTAAAGATTTCGCTGCCGTCAATCCCCCGCCACCAAAGCGTATCCGACGGAATCATGTTGAACTGGTTCCAGCTTAGCTTGGTGGTCATAAAGTAATCGATGCCGCTCTTTTTGCAGATCTGGGGCAATGCGCCGGAGTAGCCAAATACATCGGGGAGCCAGAGGATTTTATTTTCCACACCAAATTCCTCCCGGAAAAAGCGCTGTCCAAACAGGAACTGCCGCACCAGGCTCTCGCCGCTGGTGAGGTTGCAATCCGCTTCCAGCCACATGCCGCCCTCGGCCTCCCAACGGCCTTCCGCGATGCGTTGTTTCACCCTTTCATATAGTGCCGGGTAACGCTGCTTCAAGAACAGGTACAGTTGAGGTTGGCTGGACATAAACTTATACTCCGGATATTCCTCCATCAGCTTCAGTACTGTGGCAAAGCTGCGGGCCACCTTGCTGCGGGTTTCTTCCACAGTCCACCACCAAGCCACGTCGATGTGCGTGTGTCCGACACAGGATGCCACAAATTCATTTTGGCCTCCAAGAGCGTCATAGAGGTGCACTTTCAAATACTCCAAAGCCGCCTGAATCCCTTTGAAATAATCATCGGAATAGAGCGAGCGGAAATCCAAAAGGTTAATGGCGTCATTTAAAGCAGTAAGGATATCCAGCCGGGTCTTACTGTCCGCCTCCATGCGCTGAATGCCCCATAGCGGCACTTGCAGATCATAATACAGTCCCGCCACCTCGGGAATAACCGCACCAGCGTCCACCAGTAAGCGAAACTCGCTGTGCAAGGTACCGGTATAAGCCTGTAACTGCAGATCATATTCCTCGCCACCCTTTGCACAAGGGCACAATAGTACCTCCCGGTGATTCATGTCCAGGCCCTGTACAGGCTCACCGTTTACAAACAGGAGCATTTGCGGGTTCTTTCCATCATCCCATTCATCAATCTGGGTGCGCACCAAAAGGTATAAGGGTTTTCCATCCAGGGCTTCGGGTACTATGAAGCGGCGGGCAAACCAGTAGTACCGGTCAGGGCCGTACCAGTGGTCCTTTGCAGAGTTAAATTCCGTCCAAGGCTCAGCGGCATTTGCGGCTTCGCCAGGAGTTAAATATTTTCCGGGCTTTATCTGCCAATCCTCCAGCGGCTGGCAGTGCGTAAACATCTGAGCTTTCAGATTGGCACAGATGACTTCAATGCGTTCCTTTGCAAATCGCATAATATGCCTCCATCGAAGATATATTTAGAAATGTAGCGGTGAGGAAAGATAGGGCGGCAGTCACGGCCACCGTCCATAATTAGCGGAGATATCATTCTCCGTTACTTTTTTCATCAAGCCAACTATCTAGCTGCCGCTGCAATTCCTCCCGAATGATCTCCAGTCCCGCATCCTCCAGCGCTTGGAGGAAAGCTGGCAGGTAAGTGTCCACATCCACGCTTCCCGTCATTAATACGGGGTAATAGTTCTGCCATGCAATATTAATGTCAGCAATTAACGCGTCAAATTGGGAGAGCTCCGGCGTAAAGCCCAACAGGTTGCTTTTGACCGCCGAGGCATTGTATTCCTGGTATTGCTTCCACTTGTCCAGTGGTTCCGGCTGTGATCCGCCCTGGGTATACAGGATAAACCAGTTTCCCTGGGTATACTGCACTCCGCTGTACCCACGGCTGTCATTTAACAACACCTGGCCGTTGCTGTCCAGATCATAATGTACCCCCTCAATACCAAAGTTGAGAAGGTTGCGCACCTCAACGTCGGTATTGATCAGATTCAAAAAAGCCACGCAGGCCTCTGGATACCGGGTACTGGCACTTACGCACATCATGCCCCCCTGTGTGCTTTCGGAGGTGACGATGGGCTCAGTGACGGCGTGAGCTACAACATCGTACCCCCGTTGTTGGGACCATATGGTGTCGGAGTAAGGCCCACCGCCGGCTATCCGCAAAAACACCTTCCTATCCGGTATTAGACCGGATAGGGTGTTCACCGCCGCATCCTCATTGATATAGCCATCCAGGTAATAGCCGCGCAATGTGTCCAGCACACTGCGCCCCTCCTCGGTATCGAAGGGGTTTACAACTATACTCTCCTCACTGAGGCTTTTTACCATCAGCGGCAGGTATTTGTTGGATATATATTCATAGCCGAACATGGCAAAAAAATTGTGGGAATCCTTATCCAGTTCAAACATCAGCCATTCCGGCTCATTTTGCTGCATTGCAGCAAACAAAGGTTCCAATGACTCCAAGGTAGTGTATTGAGTGATATCGATGTTGTACTTTTCCACAAGCTCCTTGGGATACATCCACTGCTCCAGCACAGCCAATTCCTTATTGGTGGGCACCCCATATACCTTGCCGCCAATGGCAGCCCCCTCCCAGAAAAGAGGATCGATGGCCTGATACATTTCACTGCCAATGGTCAGCAGGTATTCATCCAGCGCCAGCCACGCGCCCTTTTGAGCCTGTTGCGCATAATTCACCGCAAAGGCGATATCAAATTGGCGGCCTGAATTGATCAGTGAATCCAACTGTGTTTCATAATCATTCCAGCCAATTTTGATATAGTCTACCGTAATACCGATTTTTTTCAGCAGAAGTTCATTGAGCTGCTCATTTATAAGAGAAAGATCGGCATCGGGAGTGCCGATGGTGTAGTAAATAAGGTTTACGGGTGTTTGAACTTGCTCCGGCTCATCCTGTATTTGGGAAGAATTCTTAGGCGTACAAGCAGCCAGCAACATTGCAGTCAGCAATAAGGCCAATGCCCGCTTAATATTGCGCATCAAGGCGCCTCCTCTTCAAGACTTTCACCGGCGCGCAGGTCTCGAGGGGATTGGTGAAAAAAATCGTGGAACTGAGTATAAAAATAATTGAGGCTATTGTAACCCACACGCCGGGCAATGTATATAATTTTCTCATCCGTCTGGGTGATCATTTCCTTAGCCTTGTGCATGCGATATATTAACAGGTATTCAGAAAACTTCATCTGCGTTTCCTTAAGGAAGATTTGCCCAAGGTAGGCGCTGTTCATTTTAAATTTTTCCGCCACCGATTTCAGGCTGAGATTGGTCCCATAATCACTTTTCACAATAATCAGGATTTTATTGGTAAGCTTGCTAAAAGTGGAATAAGGAAGGCCAGTCACCGGATCCATATCCTCCATCGGCTTTTTTCGCGGAGGCAGGGTTCCGCCTAAGGCTTTAACAATAACCTCCTCAACAGCCGTCTGTAACTCAAACCGGTCTACAGGTTTGAGCAGATAGCGCTTGGCCCCGCAGGCGATGGCCTGCCGGGCGTACTCAAATTCACCATAGCCGCTGATAATGATATATTCGGTTTTGAGTCCATGCTCTTTCAAGCTGTTAATGATATCAAAGCCATAGTATTTGTCGATACACACATCAAACAAAGCAATGTCAGGCTCAAATTCCAAGGCAGTGGACACTGCCTCATGAAAGCTTTGAGCTGTGCGTATGCGGGTAATTCCAAGACTGTGCCAATCCAGCGTATTTTTAAGGCCCTCCAATATATTGGCCTCGTCGTCAACGATCAACAACTTGTACACGGCTAGCCACCTCCTTGGGTATAAATATGGTAATTGTAATGCCTGATTCAGAATTGTTGCGCAGCGACATCTCCAAATCATCTCCGTAAAAATAACGGAGGCGCGCATACACATTTTTCAGTCCGATACCCTCCTGTTTTGCGCTTGGCTTGCCCAAGGTAGCGTTGATCTCCTCGAGATGGGAGGGCTCGATGGCTGATCCGTTATCAGTCATTTCAATCACATACCGCTCCGCTTCCTCCCAGCCATTGAGAACAAACAGGTTGTATTCGCTGCTTTTGTCATAGCCATGTATAAAAAAGTTTTCCGCCAGCGGCTGCATCCAAAACTTTACGGTCTCCAGCTCCAGCATCCCTTTTTCAAGTCCTGTGTGATAGGCAAAGCTGCCTGAATAGCGCAGCGCCATGATTTCCAGATAGGCATTTAACAACTCCATTTCCTCGCCCATGGTGACGGAAAGATCGCTCTTTACAACGCTGCGGTACATTTTGCCCAGATTCGTGATGGCATCGGAAACGGCCTCCAATTGACCCATGATGGCGCAGGAGCGAATGGTTTCCAGTGTATTGTGGAGGAAGTGGGGATTGATCTGGTGCTGCAAGGCGATCATTTCAGTTTCCTGTTGCTTGAGCTTTAGTTTATATTCGGTGCGGATATGCTCCTCCAACTTTGCCACCATGTCATTGAGCTCCTGAGCGATCATGGCATACTCATTTTTGCGCCGCGCACCATACTGAATGGGCTCAAAGCGCTCATCCTTAACGCCCCCAATGGTAGCTATGATCCGCTGTAAGAAGGCGGCGTCGTACCGCATATTAAAGGCTATCAGCACCATAGTGACACAATAAACCAACAATAGTACTCCAACAATCCCTAATAAGAGGGTGGCGTTCTCATACACTATGGCACCGAGGCTGATACCGCTTATAAAGTGGTAACCGTTTTTGGTAGAGGTGTGCATGGTATAGTAAAGGGTGTTGACGCCGGAACGCATCTCGCCTTGATTGTAGCCCATTTTTAGTACCTCTCCATACAGCCTTTCTCCGTCCCAAGCACTATCTTCCCGTATAGTGTACCTGCCACCCTCATCGTCCATCACCACCATATTTGGCAGGTCATATTCAAGTGCTGAAGCAAACAGCAAGCGGCTGTTCATAACAAATTGAAACTCCCCGATTGTGGTGTAGAGACTGTACGGGGAAACCAGAGTGCGAACATATACAATTCCTTGAGAGATATTGGTTTGGAGTAAGGGATCGGTGTTGGGCACCTGCATGGTCAAACTGCTACCTGCGGCATCTAACAAAAATACGGCAGCGGTGCTCTCATCGTGTAAGCTGATGCGCAAAAACTGCTCATTGTTTTCACTGGCCGCAAACTCATATACACTGTCAACAAAAGAAGCCAATGGCCGAAAGGATCCACCATCTAGCCGGGTACTGAGATAGCCCTCCATGTCGTTCCCCATAAAATATAACATATCCTGCAACAGAGCCGAGCTATTGTATACCTGCAACACATAGCGTTCAATACTTTCTGTGGTACGTTCAATTTCACTCTCCATACGGTTAAAAGTACGCACCGTCTCCTCCCGGTTTGCGGCGACGCGGCCACGAATAACGCTTCCGCACAACAGGTAACCCAGGCCGATACATAATACCAATAATACTAGGGCATATTGTAAGAATTTACGCCTGTAGACCTTGATTTGCAAAAAAGTGGGCAACCTGTTTCCTCCATTCTGCGTCGTTACACTTATTATGCCGGAAAAACACCCTAAAAACTATGGGCCATATACACAAATCCACCCAAAGATTTTATTCAGCAAATGGAAGCTCTTAAGTTTGATGGCAGGAACTCCAAACGAAAATCGTTTGGAGTTCCCATTAATTACAAACCTATTGCGCAAGAAACTTTACTTAGCTAAAAATTCGTCAATTTGAGCCTGTGTCTCATCCAACACTGCCTGCAAACCGGCGTCGTAGAGTTCCTTATTCATTTTTTCCAGGAAATCTGCTGTCGTTCCCTGGTAAGCGCCAGTGAGCAGTTCGGGGTAATATTTTTCCAAAACCGCGTTGACGTTCACAAGATCACTTTCAACGTTGGTATCGTCAAACGTAAAGCCGAGGAGCACATGGGAAGTACCTGCGTCGTTTTGAGCCTGAACCTTAGTCCATTGATCGGCCCCATTGGGAGATACGGGGCTCATAGTGAAGAAAGTTGCTACAGAGTAGGCAGGTACAGTCCAGGTATCGGTGAGTTTATTGATAGTGCCGTCTCCATTGTCCTCCCAGTCCTCACCGGGAACACCAAAAGCGAACAGGTTGCGCAGGTAAGGATCGGTATTGACCAGTTCAAGAAGCTTCAAAGCTTCAGCTGGATGGTTGGAATTAGCGGAGATGGCGTTTACGGAACCTTGAATGGATTCAGTTGAAAAAACAGTTTCGGTATAGGGGCTCATAACAATGTCATAACCGCGGTCAGCGGAGAGGGAGACCTCAGCGCCTTCAAAGGCTTGAACAATGAAACAGATGCGGTACATTTCAGGATCGCCAACGGTGGAGGCGTCAGGGTTAATGATACCATCTTCCCACCAGCTGTGAATAAGCTCCAGCCAGCCTGCCATTTCTTCCCGTTCCCAGGTATTCATTACAGCGCCGCTGGCATCGTCGTAACGGACATAGTTATCGTAATACATGCGCAGAGCGGATACGCCTTCACTGGTCAAGGGCAAGGGATACACGGTTTCGCCGGTCTCAGCCTCTTCACCCGCTTTGATCTCGCGAAGAATAGGATCAAGGTCATAGAGAGATTGGATGGCGTCGAGGTCGATATTATACTTTTCGACGATCGCATTGTCGAAGGCTATATACTGTGTAATACCGCAGTCCTTATAAGTGGGGACGCCGTACACGCCGCCCTTAATAGTGACGCCGGGCCAGATATTTTCCGGAATAAGGTCTGTCAAGGCGGGAGCCGTATCAAGAAGGCTGCTCAAATCATAGAAATGGCCTTGCTGCGCGAAGCTGGTGAAGAAACGGGTGTGAATAAAGGTGATGTCGTAATATTCACCAGTGTTTAACATGTTTGTGACGCCGGATTCCCAGTCGCCCCAGTCATACATGCGGAAGTCAACTTCCACATTAATTTTTTCACGCAGGTACTCGTTGATAATTTCCATGCCCTCTGTTAAGTTTCCGGGCTGGGTACCGATCTGGTACCACACCAAGGTGGTGACATCCCCATCATTGGTGGATCCATTGGAATTAGCATCACTGGGCTCGCTGACGGAGTTGTCGGCAGATGACGAAGGTGTAGACGTGTCACTGCCACAAGCGGCCAGCAGACACACCATCATAAGCATAGATACCAGAAGTGAGAAGAACCGTTTCATTTTTATCCTCCTTAAAGTGTATGCGCGGCTTCCGCCACACAGGTTGTATATGCTTTCCGGAACATAGTCCGGTGGATAGCTGTTTTTGCCATCACCCTTTTACAGCGCCTACTGTGAGACCGGATATGAAATACCGCTGGAAAAAGGGGTAGGCGAAGGAAATGGGCAGGATAATAACCACCGCAATGGCCATACGGAAACTCTGCTTAGGCAACTTTGACAACATTGCGTTGCGGGAAACACCTAATGTCGCAGCGTTTTGTAACATATATTCCACGTTGCGCTCAATGCTGGAAAGCAACGCTTGTAACGGTTTTAGGGTAGGCTCTGTAATATACAGCAACGCCTGATACCAATCATTCCAGTAATTGAAGGTGAGGAATAGGGCTATTGTGGCCAATACCGGTAATGAGATCGGCAGCACGATTCGGAAAAAGATGCCAATTTGTGAGGCGCCGTCAATCTGGGCGCTTTCCACAATGGAATCCGGCAAAGACGTTCGGAAGTAGGTTTTGCAGATGATCACATAGAAGCTCTGAACCAGCAACGGCAGTATAAGCGCCCAGTGGGTATTGCTTAATTTCAGCACACTGCTGTTGACAAAATACGTGCTGATGAGGCCCCCGTTGAAGATCATAGGAATAAAGACAACCCAAGTAAAGAATCCCTGCAATTTATATTCCTTGCGTTACAGCACATATCCCATGCTGGTAACCAGGAATAAGCCCAATATTGTACCCGCAACGGTAACGATGACCGATACCCGTAAGGCGTCAAACACCATATTGCGGTTAGACCACAAATATTCATAGGCATCCAAAGAAAATTTTTCAGGGATAAAGCTAAAGCCGTTGCGGGCGATGGATTGCTCGCTGCTTATAGAGATAATGATAATAAAGATAAGGGGGATAACGCATACCAAGGCCAACAATACAAACAGAATGACCAATATAACGTTGGCTCCGGGAGAAACCCGGTTAAACTTTTCAAGGCCGTCAATGGACTCCTTCTTTTTTGCCATAGCTCTTCCCTCCTAAATAATGGCGCTTTCTTCATCCACTTTTTTCACAATCCAGTTGCAGAGCAGAATGGTGAGGCAACCTGCCACAGACTGGATGAAAGCGGCCGCTGACGGCAGCGAGATATTCGTAGTGTTGCCCAGCGCGCGGTAGATGTACACATCCAGCGTTTCAGTCACATTATACAGGGAGGCGGATCCACGGGGTACTTGATAAAATAAACCGAAATCCGAGTAAAAGATGCGCCCGATGTTGAGCAGGAACATCATAATCATAGTGCTTCTTAGGAGTGGGAAGGTTATGTACCGCATCTGCTGACGCTTGGTAGCTCCATCAATAAGGGCCGCCTCATAGAGGCTGGTATCAATACTGGTGATGGAGGCTAAGTATACCACCATGCTGTAGCCTAGGTTTTTCCAGGTGTTTAGGAAGATTAAGATATAAGGCCAATACTTGCTCTCCAAATACCATTGGATGCTTTCCATCCCCATATTGTTTAATATGCGGTTAGCAAGCCCCACATCATAGCTGAGAAAGGAGAACACAAAGAATGTGACAACCACCCACGACATAAAGTAGGGCATGAACATAGCGGTCTGAGTGATCTTGGCAACCCGTTTGCTGCGCAACTGGTTGACCAGTACGGCCAGCGTGGCGGGAATAAGTACATTAATGATGATAAATAAGAAGTTGTACCCAAGGGTGTTTCGCAAAATAATCCATACGTCGTTACTCTTAAATAGGAATTCAAAATTCCGAAGGCCACTCCACTCACTGTTGAACAAGTTGTAGATAAATCCGTGACCAGCTTGAAATTTGAAGGATTTAAAAGCAATTACAATACCGAACATAGGTAAAAAGCAGAATAAAATATACCATATAAAAGTGGGTGTTGCCAAAATGGTCAATTCCAGATCACTGCGACGGAACTTGCGTTTAACCTTCATGCTCGGTTCCTTCGCCTTTCTCATTGTCACACCTGTCTCCCCTTCCCCGTTTGCAACTGGTGTCGTTATTTTTTCTAATTATACAGGTAAGGCTCGGTAAAAAAATAGACAGAAAAATATTGATTATAGTCAATATTGTATAGTTTTTTGATAAATATATAGATTTTAGACTGCTGACTATAGTTTTTAGACCCCTCAAAAGCAATATTCATATAAATGACATAACCATGAATGCCTTTGTCTCCCAGATCAACACCGAATTTACCACTGTACAGTCCTAATTTGTAGTGGAATCCGTAGTTCGATCGAGGTCATACAGGTACCGCCGTTACAGCCTTGGGTGCGAGGATTTCACCCGCTCGCCTTTCTGGGATCACAAATATCCGGAACCCCGAGACCCGCTTTTTAAGCCCAAACTCATAAGAACCCGTACCCAATAAACGACCCCGTAGCAAAGACTACGGGGTGTTATGAGAAAGCGATATAAGGAACCACCCCAAAGGGCGGGTGGTAGACCCAATATGTTTTGAAGCATCTTGTCCGCCTCAAAACATGGAATAAAACAACCATCGTGGAGCAGCTCCGGGAAGCGGAGCAGAAATAGCATGTTATTTTCATTATTAATAAAGCAGCTTCACCCATGTGCCGGTTACAAATGATTTCCGTGCAGCCTCAAGACATGCGAGTGCATTCCTCCCGTCAATACCTGTAACGGGAGGCTCTGTGCCATTTAAAACAGCCTCAATAAACGCATCTATAATCCCTGAACTGAGTTGATTTGTATTTGTACTCATAGGGCTGATATGGTAATGAACGCTTGTGCCGTCCCGCAAGTCAACAACAATGTCGCCCCGTTCGCTTGCAAAAATCCTCATCGTACCATCTGTGCCATAAATAATTGTACTGTTATCCTCAAGTCCATAATTTGTCCAGCTAACGTTCATAATGCCGGGAACGCCGCTATGCATTTTAAAAATGCATACGGCGTTGTCTTCGAGATCAATAAGATTCCCATCCAGATTTCGTTTATCAAGCGTATAAAGTGATGCAAAAATACTATCTATTTCATCTGCCAAAAGATATCGTAAAAGATCAAATTTATGTGACCCAAGATCTCCAAGCACGCCAAAGCTTGCTTTATCTTTCGAGAAAAACCAGGTAGCACCTTTTTCAACACTCCAGCTTTCCGGCCCCATATGCTTAAAGTTTGTTTGAACTGAGAGAATCTTTCCGATTATGCCAGCCTCTAACAGTTCCTTTGCGCGAATATGTGTGCGTACAAAGCGCTGACTATGTCCAGGCATTAGTAATCTGCCGGTTTCCCGATGGACATCTATCATAATCTGTGCCTGCTGGCTCGTTGGAGCCATTGGCTTTTCACAAAGCACATCTTTTCCCGCTTTCATTGCGGCAATGGAATGTTCAACATGCAAAAAGTTTGGTGTACATATACTGACAGCATCCACAGACGGATCTGCAATTAACTCCTCAAACGTTTTGTAGGTTTTGCCACCGTATTGTTCCGTCAACTCCTTCGCGCGTGCGGCATCATAATCATAAAAGCCTTGAATCTGCGCGCATGGGTTGTTATTATACTCAGGCGCATGTCGCATGTGCGCAATTCTACCACAGCCTGCGACAGCCACTCCAATTTTTGTTTTCATTTGAATCATTCCGATCTGCTTTTTCATCTTTAAATAAAAGAAAGAATATTATCTAACAGGTTTGATATTGAGGTTTACACCAAGAGTATCTTCACTATCAACAATAGTCCAACTGCTGCCGGGATAAACTCCGATTGTACGCATCTCATAATCGTCCCCTTCCAGTTCCTTTATGATGGCATCGCGTTTTTCGCCGACTTCAAACCCGATATGGTGTACACCGTTACCATGCCGGTCAATAAATTCCTGAAATGTACTGTCTCCGCCAACCGGCTGGTGTAATTCAATTATAAATTTTCCCATATCAATATCTGCAACCTTCAAATCACAGGAGACCGGCTTGCCACGGTAAGAATAATCGGCGCTTCCTTCAAGGTGTCTGGCATGGACTTCCGGCTTGGGAATACCAAAAAGTTCTGCCCATTTTTCCACCGCAGTCTCTATGTCATCCACAACAATACAAATCTGAATAAAATTTTCTCTGTTCACAGGTATTAGCATGATTTTCATCCCTTCATCTTGCAGATTTTCCGCTACCGTCTCCATCTTCTCCGCCCGCAGCCGAAGTTTCCCGCAGTGCGGTAAGCCGTATTATTAACGGCTATACAAATGCACCAAAATTTACATTTTCAGGGCGATGGAAAGGGGTGTCCCCTATGACGGTTTAACTCTCCATACTCTCGCCATTGTAGTTGATATACCAATTATCACGTGAAATTTGTGTTCCCCCATCAATAAGCTTACAAAAACCTTCTGCGGCTTCTTCAGGCTCAATCTGTGCAGTTGTATAACCCATATCGGTGTTCATGCGTCCGGGGTGGACAGAATAAAAATTATTTTCTTCAATGGAGGCGTTCAAAATACCACTGACCTTAGTCGCGGCCGCCTTTGACAATGCATAACAGGGAACCCATGTGCCGCAATTTGTAATGCCAACACCCTCGGAAGTGACGGTAAAGACATTCGCACCGGCTTTTAAGTACGGGTAAAAGTTTTTTACAACAATCACCGGTCCAACTGCGTTAACATCAAAGCTTTTACGCAATTCAGAGATGTCGCACTCGTGTAATAATTTCACGCGATCCTGTTCCAGAAGGACACCGGCAACATTGCAGAGTGCATCAATTTTACCAAGAAACACTCTGCATTTTTCAGCGCCGGCGGCAATTTGCTCCTCGTTTGTCACATCTGCATTAAAAAGAAACAGGCGACCACTATATTTCGCTTCAAGCATGGTCAGCCCGGGCGAGATGGAAAGCACGCCCGCGGCAACTTTATGGCCCTTTTCCAACAGCTTCTCTGTGAGGCATAGGCCAAGACCCTTGGTCGCGCCAATGATTACAATATTCATAACATTCCCCCATCAATAGCTTTCAAGCAGCTTATTAAGATATTTCATGTATAACTTTCCGTGCTTTTTATGAGTTTTCTCAGGTGCATTTGCATGGCTGTTGCTAATACGACTTACCGTGTTAGCGTTTTGAAAGGCTGTAGGTTCGAATCCCGTCGGCGGCACATAAACGTGAATTTATGGCGTAAAACGCCGTAAATCAAGCCACGAGAAAGGCTTTCAGGACATGATTCCTGGAAGCCTCTTTACCGTGGATATGTGCAGCATTTTCAGGCTTATAGAGGACTTGTATCCACACACATGCCGAGATAATCTTATCCGGGCGGAGTGTGGCTTATTGCCTGTCTGGCTCATATTTAAGGTTGAATAACAGGCCGTACAGATCCGCGCTATCCGGTATCAGATAGGTGCCGTTGGGCGGGTAGTTCCCATGCTGGCGCTCCGGGCAATCCATTTCCGCAAAGTATCCCGTGGTTTTTTCGGTATCCTCCACCATAAAACCAATATGGTGAAAGGCGACATCCTTGTCCCCAAGCGCCTCTTTCCAGCTGCTGTCGTGTTCGTCCGGTTCCATTATTTCCAAACAAACCTGCCCCATGTCGAATACACACATCCTGGCTTGTGTAGCCGACGGTTCTCCCCGGTATATGGTACGGGCAAGCTCTACTGTTGGAATGTGCATGATTACAGGAACTGGCACGCCGAACAGTTCGGCGTATTGCAAGGCGGTTTTTTCAATATTGCGTGTGACAATACATATCTGACAACACGTTTTGGGATTGATGATGGGCATTAGTTGACTCCTTTTGGATAGCTTTCCAGTAATTCAATGGTCATCTTGAGCGTCTCTTCCGTATCCATGTAATGGAAGCAGCCGGAATTATCGCCGTAGTCTCCAACCATACGCAGCGTGTAGCCGGCGGCGTCCATTTCCTTTGCCTTGTTATTGCTGTCCTTTACCTGGAAGGCAATGTGGTGCAGCCCCTCGCCTCGCCGTGTCAGGTCATCCCGCCATACGCTTGGCTTCTCATCGGGTTGGATCAGTTCTATCTGAAGAGATCCCAGATTAAAAAACATCATCAGGCAGGTGGCATCGCTGGGGTGTCCATTGTAAACGACCTTTACCCTCTCCGGTTCACCGGAATGTATAACTGGCGGCAGATCCACTCCGAAAAACTCGGCGTATCGCTTGCCCGTCGCTTCCAAATCATTGACGAGAATGCCAAGCTGGCAAATCGCATGTGTTCCTAAAATACCCTGTGGCATAACAATTTCCTTTCTATCATTAATTTTCATCCTTTCACGGCGCCAATGACAATTCCTTTGACAAAATAGCGCTGGAAGAACGGATAAACAATGAGCATAGGCAGGCTGCCCAGAACGGCAACCGCCATTCGAATCCCGGTTGACGGCAGCGTAATACCCATCGGCAGGGCGGTTGACGCCGAGGATTTCAGAAATTCCGCGCTCATCAACATTTTATACAGGAGCACCTGGATACTAAACAGGTTATCGTTATTGACATAATATAGACCGTTGAGCCAATCGTTCCAATATTGCAGCCCTACCAACAACGCCAGCGTAGCGACAATAGGAATGCTCATAGGCAAGACGATTCGAAGGAGAATGCGCCCTTCCCCGGCGCCGTCAATGCGGGCGGCCTCGATTACGGCATCCGGGACGTTGGCGGTAAAATAAGTGCGCATCATGATGACATAAAACGCTCCCATCATTAAGTTCGGAACGATGAGCGCCGCAAAAGTGTTTTTGATGTGGAAGGTTTGTGTCCACATCATATAGCTGGGCACCAATCCGCCGTTAAACAGCATAGTAAAAAATACTACAAATGCGATGGTATTGCGTCCGGGCAGGTCTTTTCGGGAGAGAGGATACGCAAGCAAAGTGGTCAGTGTGAGGTTGGCTACCGTGCCAATAACCGTGGTCATGATAGAGATGCCATAGCCGCGGAGGATCGCGGTGGAATCCACAAGGAGGTACTTATAGGCGTCAAAACTGAATTCCTTTGGGAAGAACGTATATCCGTACCGAATCAGCGCAGTTTCTTCGGTAATGGAGGAGATAATTAGCAGGGCAAAGGGCAATAGACAGGCCAACGACAGCAGGATAAAAGCGATATGAAAAACAATTTGAAAGCCTTTCTTTGCTTCCACCATGGCCAACCTACCTCCTTTCTAATATAAAGCATCTTCGGGGCTGACTTTTCTCACAACGGCATTGGCGGCCAGCACCAGAACAAACCCAACAAGGCTTTGGTAGAAGCCGGCGGCTGAGGACATCCCAATATTGTTGGTTTGCATCAAGCCGCGGAACACATAGGTGTCAATGGTGTTGGTGACGTCGAACAGCGCGCCCTGATTCATGGGAACCTGATAAAACAGCCCGAAGTCGGAATAGAAGATACGGCCAACGTTCAGAAGCGTCAGGGTTATAATGGTGCTTTTCAGGCCGGGGAGGCTCACATAGCGAATCTGCTGGAGGCGGTTTGCGCCGTCGATAACAGCGGCCTCATAGTACTCGCGGTTAATGCCTACCAGGGTTGCGTAATAGATGATACTGCTATAGCCGAAGCCTTTCCATAGGTTTACGATTACAAGAATAACCGGCCAGGGTTTGGAGTCGGAGTACCAGGAAACCGCATCAAATCCCAAAGGCTTGAGGATGCTGTTATTAATAAAACCCGTATCAGTCGCCAGAAACGCATATACCAGGTAGCTCACCACCACCATGGATATCATGAAGGGGATTAAGGTAACGGTCTGATAAATTTTTCTCGCCGAATCGGAACGCACTTCGTTTAGCAGGATAGCAACCGCCACGGCCAATACTGTTCCAAAAACGATGAATAGGGCGTTGTAACCAAGGGTGTTTCTTGTAATGGTCCAAGCATCCTTCGTTTTAAATAAAAACTCGAAATTTTTCAATCCAACAAAATTGCTTCCCCAAATACCCTTTTGCGCGTTGTATTGCTTAAAGGCCACGGTAAGGCCCGCCATAGGCATATAGTTGTTGATCAGCAGATAACAGAGTCCAGGCGCTACCATCAAGTAAAGCATCCAGTATTTTGAGATGGCCTTTCTAAAGCGCTTAAATCCGGTTGTATTCATAGCGCAACTCCTCTTCTCTCGAAGGAACCGAGCGGGGAAGGACGACGACGCGTCCATCCTCTCTACCTTTACTCCTTTCAAGGAGCCGGCCGTGTAGACGGCCGGCCTCCGAAAGTGTTGCTTTCCAGCTTATTGCTCCGCCAGCCACGCGTCCAACTGCCTTTGCTTTTCAGCGATAATAGCATCAATGCCATTGTCGGCCAGTTCTTGATTAAATTTGTCAAGATTTCCCTCCGGGTTCAAGGAACCGCAGTTGAGGGCCTCGACATACTTCAGGACAACATTGGTGCAGGCTGTATATTCGTTGATTACGGAAGAGTTGTCAAAGCTAAATCCATAGGCGGAGGAAATATGCCCTCCAGCGTTAAACACCTCGTGCTCCTCGTAGACGTTTTCAGGATACCCGTTCCATACATAGCTCATCAGCATGTTGGGCCAAGCCCAGTGGTCAAAGGCATAACCGCTGTTTCCCGCATCAATGCCTTCAGGGTAATCTATGACCGTACGCTCATCGTTGACAAACTGATAGGTTTCCCCCTCAATGCCATAAATGAAGATATTGGCCAACTCCTGGTTGGTATACATCTCGTTGAGAATTTGCATAGCGCGTTCCGGATTTTCGCTGTT
>Ga0153944_1000181_pt1 | contig 26727 bp, 21 predicted proteins | sample TSNJ028MetaG_FD_104703 | JGI IMG/M metagenome (GOLD analysis project Ga0153944, IMG submission 104703) | Attine ant fungus gardens microbial communities from New Jersey, USA - TSNJ028 MetaG | ecosystem: Host-associated > Fungi > Mycelium > Unclassified | place: USA: New Jersey, Wharton State... | reverse complement strand
CCCTTGTGGGCGACTACTCTTTTTATATGATTATAGTAGCACTATTAGTAATTAATGTCAAGCGTTGAATAAGAGAGAAAAACCGTGATGAAAGCCAGTGAAATCAACACTTTCATCAATATTTTATAAATAATCAATCCCAGCCCCAAGGGGGTTGGTGGAGCTGATATTAAAATTCCTAAGGCACAAGATCTAAAAATGACTAATACTGTACAGAATCATGCAAATGACATTGTTAAACAAGGACCTAATAAAGGACTACCATCAAGACCATATGTTGATGGAAATGGCACTAATATGTTGTTGGATGAAATAATGAATGCAAGTCCTCCGGTAAAAGATCCTTATTTAAATAATGGATTACGATGGGATGTTCATGGAACTTTTAGAGGAACAACTGGAAATTGGGAAGTTGTTGTTGACTTAGATACTAATACAATTGTTCATTTTAATTTTGTGAAATAGGAGAAATAATTATGATAAAATTTAATGCTATTAAAAATGATAATATAATTTATGGAGAAACAAAATATTTTGAAATGGATAGGTCTTTTGATTTTGTTCCAAAACAGGACGTTGATATTAACATTGCTATTTCCTATTTGAACTTAGGGTTTGATTCTGATAATATGAAGGCTAAATGTGTATGGGGATTTAGTCCTAAAGAGAGTTGGAACAATATATCCGATATACAGCCAGAATCTTTTTTAGGAGAACTTTTTCTGTTAGGTGAATATGAATCAGGTCTAACATGGAGAATTGATAAAGAAGAAATGTGGAAATCATATTATAATAATGAAACAGGATGGTTTTGTATCGGAGATAAAAATCAAGAAGCAAATGATATTAATATACAATTTGCGACTGATATAATTGCTGTACTACAATCAGAAACCTTAAAAGCACTTTGGTTTAAACCTGATTTTGTAGAATAAGTTTATAGTAGGGAAACGCAAATAAGTTTGCGAAAACTTCCTTACATCCGCTTGGATGATGGTATCAACTTGAAACGCTTCCCGGAATGAATACGGTTGACAGGGTTCTCTTTTCTATTGTATTTTGTATGAGAGGATAAGCCTTTTAATCACTGATAATGCTAGGTGAAATAATTTGCTTATAAGGTTATCAAGCGGATGTCGGAGATTGAGACCACCGAAGTGGCAGAAGAGAAAATAGTTTCCATTGGGGATAATATCGTATGTGGGATTGCATACTATGATTACGGAATTAAGCCAATCGCAATGTTTCTAAACAATAATTCAATTCTTTATATAGGGTTTGGGAAAAAGATTTGAAATGCGGAAGCTCAAAAAACATATTCTTGACAAGATGAATGAATTTACATATACTAAAAATAGTTAAAAAGTAGAAAGAGGGATGTTTTTGTTAATTGTATCTATGATGGAAAGCCGTTAATTTAAGAGCTGGTACTTAATAAAAATCCGGAATAAGCCGGATGTATTTTTAGTGTACCGTCATCCATGATAGATATAACCCATCGGTTTTAAGTATGAGCCTGTGAAGTGGTCTTATTGTGGATGCTTCATGGGGTTTTTTATTTCATAGAAGCTACTGGCTTTCCATCATTTCATGACTATTTAAACATGTAATGAAAAAGGAGATACAATTATAATGAAACAGACATTTGAATTACTAGGATATAATCAGATTTTAGAACAATTAAAAGAATATGCGAATAGCATACAGGCAAAAGAACAGATCAGAAATCTTGAACCTTTGCTGGATGAAATGAAACTGCAGAAGCAGTTAAAAGATACCACTTTGGCAAGAGAATTGCTGGAGGGATTAGGGAATCCCCCGATACCGCTGATGGAGCGGACGGAAGAGTTTCTCGATAAAGCGGTAAGAGGAGAATTGCTGCTGCCGGAAGAAATAGAGCAGGTTGGGCATTTTCTCGTAGCAGTAAAGCGCTTAAAATCCTATTTGGAAACCGGCAGAGATAAAGGCAATGGGCTGGCATTTTATTGTGAGAATCTGGTATATCACGAAGAACTTCATAAAGATATAGAACAGAAGATCCGCGGCGGCAGAGTTGATGATTTTGCATCTGGTGCACTGGCAGATATCCGGCGCAAGCTAAAGACTCTGGAAGAAAAGATTAAGACCAGGACGGAGAGCATTCTCAGAGTGAACAAATCATATATGGCCGATAGTTTTATCGTTAACCGCAACGGCCGCACCTGTATTCCGGTGAAAGCAGCCTATAAGAAAAAGATACCCGGAAGTGTGATTGATCAATCTTCAACCGGCTCGACGCTGTTTATTGAACCGAAAGTGGTCAGTCAGCTGCGTGATGAGTATGAATTGCTTAAGATTGAGGAAGACAGCGAGGAGAGGAGAATCATTTACATGCTGTTAGATGCAATCGCTTCCCACGAAATAGAGCAGCGGGAAAATCTCCGTGTGATTATTAAACTGGATTTTATCTTTGCCAAAGCTAAGATGAGCCTTGAAATGGATGCGGTGGAACCGGATATAAATCTGGAGCGGTATATTCATATTGAAGGAGCACGGCATCCGCTGCTGCCCGGAGAGGAGTGTGTGCCACTTAACTTCCGGCTTGGGAATGGCGTTAATGGAATTATTATTACCGGTCCTAATACCGGCGGTAAAACAGTGGCTATTAAAACGGTCGGGCTGCTGAGCATGATGGCTTGTTCCGGTCTGCACGTACCTTGCACGGCGGCGGAGATTGCGATGAACAGCCAGATCCTATGCGACATTGGGGACGGGCAGAATATAGCCGATAATCTATCCACATTTTCTTCCCACATCTGTAATGTTATTGATATTCTGAAAAGAACAAATGAGGAAAGTCTGGTGATTTTGGATGAACTGGGTTCCGGGACCGACCCGGCAGAAGGTATGGGAATTGCCATTGCGATACTGGAACAACTGCGGCTGAGCAAATGCTTATTTGTTGTTACCACTCATTACCCGGAAGTGAAGGAGTATGCTAAGCGGCATAAAGAGCTGCAAAATGCCAGAATGGCATTTGACCGGGAGAGCTTAAAACCGCTTTACCGTCTGGAAATCGGAAAGCCCGGAGATAGCTGCGCGATTTATATTGCCAAGCGCCTGGGGATGTCTAATGAAATGCTGCGGATGGCGGCTGCTGAAGCGTATGGGAGCGGAGCGGATGAAGCAGCGGAAGGGCTGAACCTGGCAGAAGATGACGGCGGATTCAAAAAAGAAAAAGGGCCCCGGATCCAAAAACAAAAGCAGATCAGACAGGAAGCTGTCCATGGATGTGAGTTCACCAGAGGTGACAGTGTAATGATCCAGCCGGAAGGCAAGACCGGCATTGTAGCGGCACCGGCCGACCGGGCGGGGAATATCCTGGTCCAGATTCAGAAAGAAAAGATTATGGTGAATCATAAGCGGCTAAAACTTCAAGTGGCAGCAGCTGAATTATATCCGGAAGATTATGATTTCTCGATTATCTTTGAATCGGTGGAGGAACGGAAGAAGCGACATCAGATGTCACGAAAATATCAGGAAGATATGGTATTGTCATAATTATTTTAAAAACACTTGACTATAAACCGGGTTTATAGTGTTAAATACGGCTTACCAGGAGGGTAAGATGAAGATAAAAGATGTGGAGGAGCAGACCGGAATTGAAAGAGCCAGCATCCGTTATTACGAGAGAGAAGGGCTGCTCGTGACCAGAAGGAATCCGGCTAATGGATATCGTGAATACTCGCCGGAAAATGTGCGGTGCTTAGAAAAAATAATTTTTCTGCGGAAACTGGGCATCTCAATTGAGGATATCCGACAGTATCAAAAAGGTGAAACGTCTGTTTATGAGATTTTGAAAAAGCGAAAGCAGCAGATCGAAGACGAACAAGGAGATCTGATGCGTCAGACAGAGCTTAGTGAAATGTTGTTAAAAGCAGCAGATGTTAATTTCGAAATGCTGAATATTGACCGCTATGTACAACAAGAAAGTAATCGCAGCAACTCGGAAATATTAGGAAATCCCGGTAATACTTTTTCAGCTGTGAAGGAAGTCGGACTGGTGTGGGTGGTCATTATAGTTTCTTTTTTGTTAGCCGTATTGTCATTATTATTTTTACCGGATAGGATACCAATTGAATTTGTTGGAGACTTGGCAAAGAGGGAAGCCGGCAAATGGGTAATGTTTTTGTTTCCTGTACTGGAAATCTTCATTGCTGTTTTTGTTAAGACGTTGATTTTAAACTGGCTGTATCAAAATACACCGATGCTGCTGATCTATGGTGAAGAGATTGCCGAGTATCTGGGGGTCTGGTTTGTTGCGGCAGTCTGCTGGTATCAGACACTACTCATTTTATTTACGGGTGGATATCATATGAATGTTGAACTGGTCTGGGCCGTACCTAATCTTATCTTTCTGGTTACCGGAAGTGTGTTGCTGTATCTGCGCAGTCACAAAAAGGAGCGGGTATAATGACAGAATGAAGATAGGAGAAGGTTTTATGGAAACTTTAATGATAGCAGGGACCATTATCGTACTAGCGGTAGCGGCGATGCTCCTAATGGGCTGGGACAGAAGACGAGGAGTGCAGCGAATTAAACGGAGAATGCGGGATATATATGGTACAATGTCTGGAAAACAGGACCGGGATTATGATCATGTAGCGATTTATTGGAAAGAGATCAAAGATCAGATCCCTGAAGATGAGAAAATTGATGATATTACCTGGAACGATCTGGAGATGAACCAGGTATTTGAGCAGATCAGCAACGGAAATTCTTTTATCGGTGAACAGGCTTTATATGCCGCCCTTCACCGATTGCCGAAGAACCGGCATCATCTGGCGGCCTTGGAGCAGAAAATAAAGTGGTTTGATGAAAATGAAGACAAACGGGTGGATATCCAGTTTGCTTTATGGAATATGGGAAAACAGGATGTAAATTATTATGTACCGATGTTTGGTGCAAATCTGGATGGACAAAGGATTGCAAACATCTGGCTGTATCGTTTGCTACAGTGTTCTCTGATCGCACTGCTCATACTGGGAATCATTTTCCGCGGTCCGCTGGCTATTGCAGCAGGAGCTAATTTTTTAGTAAATGTCACCCTGTATGCTCTGATGAAGACAAAATATGAAGTGTACCTGGAGTCGCTGACGGTGATTGTAGGGATTATCCGGTTTTGCAGCGATCTTAGAAAGAACAGCGGGTTCCCCGCAGAATTGATGTCTGAAGAAGTCAATGAGGCCATTGCGGCTCTGACAGTAACTACCCACAGAGCAGTACTCTTGCAGCAGAAAAAGCAAGCGGTCAGAAACGGTGATATTCTGGCAATGATTCAGGACTATCTGATTGGTTCGACGTTATGGGACTTCATTCAATATGATAAAATTATCCGTGGCCTGGAACGGTGTGAGAAGGAGTTTGAGACCGTTTACAGATTTGCCGGCGAGGTCGATATGGCGATTACCGTCGGCTCATTCCGCAGAAGCACAGAAGGTTATTGTTTACCGGAGTTTGCAGAGAAAAAACAACTGATCATGGAAGAAATCTATCATCCGCTGGTGCACCAGCCAATTAAAAATTCACTAAGTATGGAACGCAATCTGATTCTGACCGGTTCCAACGCTTCGGGTAAATCGACCTTTATAAAGGCAATCGCCATCAACACAATTATGGCATACAGCATTCATACCTGTCTGGCTGACCGGATGCGGCTTCCGGATGCGCGGGTGATTACTTCTATGTCTATGCGTGATGATGTGGTCGGCGGCGAAAGCTATTTTATTACCGAAATCAAATACTTGAAACGGATTGTGGAAAAGAGCGGCAAAGGCCGGATCGTAATCTGCATGATCGATGAGATCCTGCGCGGTACCAATACCAGAGAGCGGATTGCAGCATCGGAAGCGGTTATTAAGTTTCTGAACCGGAAGAATTGCCTGGTGATCGTAGCCACCCATGATCTGGAATTGACGAAGAAGTTTGCCGGGGAATGTGATATGTATCATTTTGCTGAAAAACTGGATGAGAAGGATGTCTGTTTTGATTACAAGATGAAAGATGGGGTCAGTAACTCCAGTAATGCTATAGACCTGCTGGAGTTTGTAGGGTTTCCGGAGGAAGTGGTGGCGAAAGCACGAGAATTAGTGAAGGGATAACAAGTATCCGATTAGACTTGCACTGGCGGCAAAAAATACTTATAATAATAGTAAAATAGCGGTACCCGCCCTTGATAATGTACTATATTGACAAGGGCGGGGATTAAGAAGAAAGAAGGAATCCTTATGAATACAATTATCGTCTACTATTCTCTGGAGGGAAATACCAGATTCGCAGCCAAGGAAATCGCAGTAGAGCTGGAAGCAGCAACATTGTCGGTTGAACCGGTGAAGCCGTATCCGACAAACAATGTGGGAAAATACTTCTGGGGCGGAAAAGATGTAATCGCCGGAACAAGACCACAGCTTAAGCCATACAATTTCCAGGCCGATGATTATGATGCCATCATCATTGGAACGCCGATCTGGGCCGGTAATTGTACACCACCGATTCGGACCTTCCTGGCAGAAAATGATCTGAATGGTAAAAAAATCGGTTTATTTGCCTGCAGCAGCAGTGGAAAAGCAGAAAAATGTTTTGAAACAATGAAAAAGGAAATCGGCATCAAAGAAAGTATCCCAACCATTAGTTTATGCGATCCGGCTAAAAAACTTTCAGCAAGCGATCAGCAGCGTATTGATAATTTTTGCAAAAAATTCTTGACAGAGTAGAGCTTTTCAAGAAATTCTAGAAGATATTAAGAACAAAAAAATCCCGGGGATGACAGTGAGTATTATCCTACGGGATTTTTTGACACTATGTATTGTGGTTTGTTCATGAATAGTATTTGGTAATATACCTTTTTCAAAACATCTTAATATGTTGAAGTTTAATTCATGCAATCTTATCTTATCTTATTACTTATTATTGTGCAAAGGAAAATTTTTCAAATTATTAATTGCTTTTGTTGACAGTAATCGGTAATAATGATATTGTTAAAAAAATTAATATTTAGTAATTACCTTGAAAAATTGGAGGATGGCATATGAAAAGTGAAATAAAAGTGTGGCGGCTAGATGTTAAAATATACATATTAAAGGATATTCCACTATCTTATATTCAATATAAAGGAGCCGAATTTTTGGATTCGTTACTGTCAAAAGAGAATGAATGGCGGGAGTTCCATGAAATCAACTGTTACAAACAATATTGCATGAGCGGCCTGTTTCCACTTGAGAAAGACGGAATGTATAAGAAAGATAAAATATATACATTAACCGTTCGAACTGTTGATTCAACCCTGGCAAAGTATTTCGCGGAGGAGTTAAAAAATCACTATACCGACACCATAAAAGGATTGACATCTGAGATTAGCATTATTCCGCGAAAAATAGTAGGGGAGCTATATAGTTTGACTCCGGTTATTTTAAAATCAGATCAAGGTTACTGGAAAAATACAATGAATATTACTCAATTTGAAAAAAGGTTATTTGAAAATATTATTAAAAAGTACAACCAGTATACAGGTAAAAAAGCAAATGAAAGTTTTCAGCTGTATACAAATATAACATTTTTAAATCAAAAACCTATCGCCAATGAATATAAGGGAATTTGCTTGTTAGGTGACAAAATTCATTTACAGGTCGCAGATAATGAAATGGCACAAGAAATGGCATATTTCATGCTGGGGGCAGGAATGTTGGAGATGAATAGCCGCGGGTACGGGTTCTGTAACTTCCGCTGGATATAGAAAGCAGGTGAAGATGTGTTAAGAGATTGTCTGGAAATATTTAATCAAGAGTTGGGAAGGGTTAAAAGAAGGGTCGGCGATGCCGACAGACTGATATTAGATTCTTATATCCCTGCGGATGGCGATTACGTTATTGTTAAAAAGGATGGCACTACAACATGGAGAGAAATAAAATTTAACAAGAGGACAGGAAAATTGGAGAATATTCCTTCAAACATGGAACAAATATGCCGCTATGATTACAATAGTCAACTGGTGAGTATGGACAAGCCGCAGGACCCTAAGAAGATTATTCATTCTAATAATTATCTGAGTTTCTGGGTAAAGCAGGATAATCTGCAAAATGGTAAATTAGATAAGCCGGCAATTGACCGATATTTTGATGTACTTGCAGGTCCGAAACAAAAGTATACCAAACCAAAAGATCGTGAAATGTATGAATACGTTGAAGCGCAAGTGGGGAAATTGGATTTAGAAAAATTAGAACATCACCGGCAGTGGATTCAGAAGCATATTTTTTCTTTAGAAGAATTAGGCATTGAATTATCCGGGAGAAATTATTTGAAGATATTCTTCGAGGATGAAGATGAGTTGTATGTTAGAGAGGGAAAACGGTATACGATTACGAAAATCTTTAATAAGAATGATTATAATGTTATAGTAGATGGCGGAATAATGGGGCTGCCTAATAATAATATCGGCATGAATGCTAAAAAACCATTTATGGAAAATAAAACGAGAAAGATGACTGTTCCTTATCTTGTGAATGTAGAAGAAGTTCTTTTGCAGAAGAAGTTTTTTGATTATCTGATGAATCTGGCTTCAGCGGGAAAAACAAATATATTTTTCAATCAGGATATCGGTAGTATTACAGCACTTCCCGGTGGGAAAATGGTCGCGAAGAACTTTACCGGATATTTTTTACAGGTACAGAAATCAAAAGAAGTCATTATACAGCATCAGGATGCGGTTGTAGATTACCGATTTAAGAAAAAGTTCTCTTATGAGAATGTACTGGAAACGGAAGATAGGGAAGAATTATATAAGGATTACGAAACCGTTGAACAGATTCAGGGATTAATTGATGAAGTGCTGTTTTCGAAATGGCTGCTTTCAAATTACTTTACGCCAATCGAAGACCTGCAGTTGGATGGAGATTTGAAAAGGACGTTAGCACAGACCCGGGATGCAATTTTTGCATGGCTATACAAGGGAAGAGAAGCAGAAATTGATAAGTTGTTGCCACACGCATGCCTTAATATGACAAAAGCATCTATTAACAATAATTATATTCCAAGAGCAAGGAAGCAGTTCAATTTAATGTATTCAATGGAAAAGCATTTTAAAGGAGGAAAGCAGATGGGACAGAATTACAAACAAATAAAAGATACGCTTCGTGGAAAGATTGATGAGCCTAAAACAAAAAGAATCGAAACGAACGAGGAATATTATTTTGCCGTCGGACAGCTTGTTAATTATTTTATTTCATTAAATAAGTCCAAGGATAAACCTCATTCTTTGGCTAATCCGTTTTTTAATGCTACAAGAAACGAGTTGATTAAAAAGAAATTGCAGCAATTTTTTATAAAGTATAATTATCAGTTAAATTATGCCGGGCGCCGGTTTAACAATCTATATGCAATGATCTGCAATTATCCTATCAGTGAAGAGGTTAATCAGGAAGCTATTATTGCAGGTTACATAAACAGTAATTTACTATACGAACCCAAAAAGGAGGAAGAAGAACATGAATAAAAGAGTATACGGAGTATTGGGGATTTCATCTATTATGGCAAACTGGAATGCGGATTTTACAGGTTATCCGAAAACCACTTCAGATGGTGTAACTTTCGGCAGCGACAAGGCTTTGAAATATCCAATGAAGAAAATGTGGGATAATGAAGGAAAGAAAGTTCTGTTCATTAAATCATTGAAAATCTCCGAGGATGAGAAGAAAGGAACCAGTATGCTAGTTCCGAATACATTAAAAGAGCGATACGATAATCTTTTTGGATCATCAGATCTGAAAGATACAAAGGAAGTACTGAGTAATTTAATGTCAGCAGTGGACGTTAAAAATTTTGGCGCTACATTTGCAGAATCGGGAAGTAATATTTCAATTACCGGCGCGGTACAGTTTGGTCAGGGTTTTAATAAATATGAAGGAACAAATGCGGAAGAACAGCAGATCCTTTCGCCTTTTAGGGATGGCAGTAAGGATGGTAAGAAAGAAGAGGCAAAGAATTCAACATTAGGAACCAAAATCACCAGCAATGAAGCACATTATTTTTACCCATTTGTAATTAATCCAAGTGTCTATAACGAACTGATAGGGTTAGGAGTAACCGAAGGATACACTGAAGAGGACTATCAGAACTTTAAACGTACAGCACTGGTATCTGCAACTTTTTTTGCAACCAATGCAAAGGAAGGGTGTGAAAATGAATTTGCTCTTCTTGTAGAAACCAGACCGGATACATATTTGCCAAATTTATCAGAGTATATTCGATTTGCAAAAGGTGAAGGAAAAAATAAGATTATTATTGAATGCGGGGAGTTTTTAAATCAAATCATTGATCAGGTAGAAAAAACAGAAATATATTATAATCCGTATACTACAGAACTTGTTTGTGATATTAAGGGAGTTAAGTTTTTTAATATCATTACTCAAAAAGAGGTGTAGTTTATGCGGGCATTGAAATTTAGGTTAAGCGGTAAGAGTGCTTTTTTTAAGAAACCAGAAGTAAACACCTATTATTATTTTACGTTTGGACAGATTCACAAAGTAGCGTTGATGGGAATGTTTGGGGCTATACTTGGTTATGGAGGATATAGCCAGAAAGTGTGGAAAAGCAAGAAGAAAAAGGCAGAGATGCTAAAAGAGATGCCGGAATTTTATGAGAAGCTAAAAGATGTTAAGGTCTCTATTATACCGCAAAATGAAAAAGGTTATATTCCTAAAAAAGTGCAGATATTTAATAATTCAGTAGGATATGCATCAAAAGAATTGGGAGGGAATCTTATTGTAAAAGAACAATGGCTGGAAAATCCGGAGTGGATCATCTATATCTTATTAGATGGTGAGGAAGCGGAGAAAATTGCAGAGGCGGTCTTGAATTTTAAATGTGTATATTTCCCCTACTTGGGGAAAAATGATCATCCGGCAGATATTACCAATGCAGTCTTGGTTAATTTAGAATTGGCAGGACAAAAAGAAAGTGAGCTGTCATGTTTGTTTCCAAAGGATATAGGAGAGTTGATCATGCCGGATGAAGATGATAATATACAGGAATATAAGTATGAAGAAAATCTGCCGGTTGATATGGATGAGTGGCTCAACCAATATATGTATCGGATATTTTGTTTTACCAATCTGTCGGTTCGGCATGGTAAAGAAATAGTTTTTAAAGATGCAGATAAAAACATTGTATTTTATTAAGACAACCCCGCCATATTGAGCGGGGTTGTTCTGCAAAGGAGGAGAAAGTGAAAACACAATTTGTATCACTAAAGGAAGTTCAGCCGGCTATTATTGAATGTTATGCTCATACCAAAGAGGGAAGCCCGGAAGAATCTGTTATAGAACATACGGAACTATGTCAAAAGTATTTTATAAGGCTGGTAGAACAAAAAGGGATAGCAGAGTTGTTTGTTAAATTTGAAGAACTTTATTTTACGGATTTTAGTCAGGCAGCAATTGAATTATTTGAAATGATGCTGGTAAACATAATCAGTTTTCACGATGTGGGCAAAATGAATCCGTTATTTCAGATAAAGAAGATGGGGCATTGCTGGAAAACAAACATAATACCGGAAGATAAGAATATTGGCAGTAAACATTCAATTATTTCATCGTTGGTCTATCTGCAGTATTTTTTGCCGAAAGTAAATCAATTACCAGAGAAACATGAAAAAGAAATTTTGAAAGATTTTGCATATATACACTCTTACATTATTGCCAGACATCATGGCGGGTTGAACGAGTTTTGGAAATATCTTATCGGCTTTCTACAGGACGAGCCGGACAATAAGGGGTGGCGTGCGAAGGAGTGGTTGGAAAATTGGGAAAGAGAAGTTAATCACAATGAGGAACCACTAAAATTAATACGCAGGTTGGGATATATAGAAAACAGACTGAATGAAACGGAAGCGGAACAAAAACGATTTCTTTTCATCTATGTGAGACTTTTGCACTCGCTTCTGGTAGTAGCTGATTATTATGCTACCTCAGAATATATGAATGGTATTGAGACAAAAAAATTCGGTGAGATTTCAGAGTTTGAGGAAATTTACAGAATCTATCAAAATACAGAGGTTATGAAAAGGATCAGAAGGTATGAAAAGGATGTTTATCCAATGGGCAAGCAACATTTGGAGAAGCAAAAAGATATCAATGTTTTACGCACAGAAATTTTCTTAGAAGCAGAGAAAAGTTTGCAAAGAAACATTGGACAATTTATTTATTACCTTGAAGCACCAACGGGAAGTGGAAAGAGTAACACCGCAATAAATTTGAGTCTGCAGCTATTGCAGGAAGATAAGCGATTAAAGAAGATATTTTATATTTATCCCTTCAATACGTTGATAGAGCAAAATATAGCATCATTATCAAAGGTTTTTGGGCACCGCGAGGAGATTATGGCCCAGTTCGCAGTCGTCAATTCACTGGAGCCAATGAAAGAGCAGGAAAAAGATGAAGAACTTTCGGAGCAGCAAATATACCAAAAAACATTACTGGATCGGCAATTTTTAAATTATCCTATTATATTATCAACTCATATAGCGCTCTTTAACACGATGTTTGGCCAAAACAAAGAAAACTTATTTGGTTTTCATCAATTATGCAACTCGGTGATTATTCTGGATGAAATTCAAAGTTATAAAAATGAAATTTGGAGCGAAATCATTCGTTTTTTTAAAAGTTATGCCAGATTATTAAATATAAAAGTGATAATTATGTCTGCGACACTGCCTAATCTGGAACTGCTGACCGATTACCAGGCTGGAGCGGTACCGTTAATTTTGGATCGGAACAAGTACTTTAATCACCCGCTATTTTGCAATAGGGTGGCAGTAAATTATGATCTTCTGCAGAAAAAAATAACGTTGGAAATATTAGCAGATCATGTATGCCGACAGGCCGGAAGCGGTAAGAAAATATTGATTGAATTTATAAGAAAGAAAAGTGCTTATGAATTCCATGATATCATTTTTGCCAGTGCACCTGATGAAATAAAAGTATTGCTTATGACTGGAGACAGTAGTGTTTTGGAAAGAAAGGAAGTGATTCAAAAAGTAGAAAACCTTGATTCAGTAATTTTGGTTGCTACACAAGTGGTAGAAGCAGGAGTGGATATCGATATGGATATTGGCTACAAAAATATTTCCAAGTTGGATAGTGAAGAACAGTTCATGGGGAGAATAAATCGATCTTGTAAAAAAGATGGAATTGTATATTTCTTTGATTTAGATCCATTAGGTGGAATTTATAAAGGTGATTTACGAAGCGAACGGGAATATACCTTGATGAATGAGACAATGCGGGAAATCCTGCTAAGTAAAAATTATGATTTGTATTACAAAAGTATTTTAGCAGGACTTAAAAATAGGGGAAATCTGTGGAATGAGAATAATATTGATCAATTTTTTTGTGAGACTGTAGGGAAACTAAATTTTCCGGAAGTTGAAAGGAGAATGCAACTAATAGAAAATCGCCAGATGATTTCCATTTATCTGGCGAGGTGTATAGAAACGGTTGATGGAGAAATGATTGATGGGAGAAAATTGTGGGAAGAGTATGTTGAATTATTACAAAATTGTGAGATGCAATATGCAGAAAAAGCCGTCAAATTATTTCGTATACGCAGTCTGATGAATGGGTTTATTTACGAACTGAACCGTGGCCGGCAATTTCCATATACTGATCAGATTGGGGATATTTTTTACATTGAAGATGGTGAAGAATATTTTGAAAATGGTATTTTAAATCGAAAGAAACTGGGGGAACAAGACGAATTATTTATATAATGAGGTAAGATGTATGCGAATCAACGGGACATTAATAAATTACTATTTTCACTGTAAAAGACAATGTTATTTACATGGGAATCGGCTTAATTTGGAAGATAACAGTGAACAGGTAAAAATAGGGAAAGCACTGCATGAAGAAAGAGCAGCTGTTTCAGAAAATACAGAAATTGCAATTGAAAATATCCGTTTAGATAAGCTCTCAAGTGAATATTTAACAGAGATTAAAAAGTCCGATGCGGATATAGAAGCTTCTAAGTGGCAGCTATTGTATTATCTAAGTGTGCTGAAATTAAAGGGAATTGAGAGAAAAGGGAAATTGCAGTTTATAGAGAAAAATAAAGGAAACAGTAAGATAATCTACCTGGAGCTGGGAGAAAAAGAAGAGCGCGAATTACAGCAACATATACAGGAAATAAAGGAATTACTGCAGTCAGATATAATACCTGAAAGAATAAATGCAGGAAAATGTAAAAAGTGCGCGTATTATGAGTATTGCTACATTTAACAGGAATGTATAAGGAGGATAAAGTGGGAAGCACAAGATATATCATGTCAATGGGTGAATTAACAAGAAAAGATAATTCTTTGTGTTTTCGTAAAGATGGGAAAAATGTTTATATTCCCATAGAAAATACAAAAGAGATTTATTGCTTTAATGAAGTGAGTATCAATTCTAAATTGCTGGATTTTTTATCTCAAAATCATGTAATTATCCATTTCTTTAATTATTATGGTGGCTACAGCGGAACATTTTATTCCAGAGATCACTATTTGAGTGGGAAATTAGTTATTAAGCAGGTGGAAAAATTCCAGTATGATCGAATGAGCATCGCAAGAGCAATTGTGTATGGGATAGGAGTTAATATCCATGAGGTTCTCTATCACTATTATAAACATGGAAAAAAAGAAGTAAAGCAAACTGCCGACTGGATAAAATCAATCGTTTTAAAACAGGTAGAGGAAGCTCATGATATAAAAGAATTAATGGCATACGAGGGGGAAATATGGCTGCATTTTTATAATGACTTTCAATATTTCTTGCCAGAAGATTTTATAATGTATAAAAGAGTGAAACGGCCACCGGATAATCCTATTAATGCAATGATTTCATTTGGCAATACATTGCTTTATACAAAAACTATTTCGGCAATATACCAGACTCATTTAGATCAGCGGATCAGTTTCCTACATGAGCCATCCGAAGGGAGGTTTTCACTGAGTCTGGATATTAGCGAAGTATTCAAGTCGGCAATTGTATATCGGACTATATTTGATTTGGTGAATAATCGAAAAATACAGGTTGGAAAACATTTTGACAGGAGAGTTAACTATTGTTTGCTTAATGATGATGGAAGGAAGATATTTATTGAAGCCTTTGAAAAACGTCTGGAAAGTGTATTTGTGCATCCATACCTTAAACGGAAGGTAAGCTATCGTACAGCAATAAAATTAGATTGCTATAAACTAATTAAAAACATATTAGAGAACAAACCATTTCAACCATTTTCTTTAAAAGAGGGATGCTAATGAAGAGAAACTTAAACTATAATTATGCATTTGTTTTTTATGATGTAGGTGAAAAAAGAGTGCAGAAGGTTTTTAAGATATGTAAAAAGTACTTATCACATTTTCAAAAATCAGTATTTCGTGGTGAAATGACTCCATCTAAATTTATACGATTGAAGGCTGATTTAAATAATGTGATAGATAAAGAAGATGATTTTGTCTGTATTATCAAACTGATGAACGATAATGTTTTTGGAGAGGAAATTTTGGGAAATCAAGGAAGGGATACGGGGGAAAACTTGATGATATGAGTTAAGATATACCAAGCAAAAACACGGTCAGTAGTGCTGGAATTAAGTATTTTCAAAGGCTGGGGTGACATTTTGGTCAAAGAGAGAAAAATGGTTTTCGCCTGGTAAAAAGTAAGAAAAGTATTGAATTTTAGGTGAGAAAGAGGTATGGTAAAATACAAGAAGGCTTGAATTACGTGGGATAAACAACAACATTAGATGTATTGAAATAGTATCTGTATTGTAATATCCCGGTTTATATAGCGATAAACAACAACATTAGATGTATTGAAATTGCTAATTCCTCCCTATAATAAGTTCATAACTGCCGATAAACAACAACATTAGATGTATTGAAATCTCAGCGCCGGCTTTTCGTGCATATAAAAGACACTTGATAAACAACAACATTAGATGTATTGAAATATGTTAAATATGTACAAAGAATACGACGGAAATGAGGATAAACAACAACATTAGATGTATTGAAATCTGCTTCTCCCCTTGGTAAATGGCCAACGCAATTTGGATAAACAACAACATTAGATGTATTGAAATTCGTTTTTTTTGCTCCCTATTCTTGTAATATTTTTGATAAACAACAACATTAGATGTATTGAAATTAGGCTACCCAGGCAGTCGCCCCTACTTTTAATGCGATAAACAACAACATTAGATGTATTGAAATGCACGATGAGGATCCTTTTTGGCCTCCCTGTAATTGGATAAACAACAACATTAGATGTATTGAAATTCAGCGCCAAGCCCTTCCCCCATAGGTGTCATTGCGATAAACAACAACATTAGATGTATTGAAATATAAATCTTTCCATTAATTTAGTTATTGTTGGTCCGATAAACAACAACATTAGATGTATTGAAATAATAGTGCCAGAAGTATAATTGTAGGTGGCATGAGTGATAAACAACAACATTAGATGTATTGAAATGACTAAAGAGCGGCTTGATACATTGTTCAAATGGGATAAACAACAACATTAGATGTATTGAAATAAAGAAATTTTAAAGGAATTGGAAAAAGGAATTAAGATAAACAACAACATTAGATGTATTGAAATAAGGGAACAGAAATGACGGTAAAAAATGGCCTTTGATAAACAACAACATTAGATGTATTGAAATTGCGGCGATCATATGCTCAGGGATCATTTTAAAGAAGATAAACAACAACATTAGATGTATTGAAATGAAAACACGGAATATATGCCACAGATGAAATTCTTGATAAACAACAACATTAGATGTATTGAAATTATTATGCGCACCTCCTTTTCGAGGATAGGCGCTGGATAAACAACAACATTAGATGTATTGAAATATTCGCAACGCCTTGCCAACGGTCCCCAGTGTCGCGATAAACAACAACATTAGATGTATTGAAATATACTCCACATCTCCATAATTTCAGGTAGGATTGATAAACAACAACATTAGATGTATTGAAATAGAGGTCCCTCTCTTACATCACCGTTCGTGGTATAGATAAACAACAACATTAGATGTATTGAAATGGAATATTTATTTAAACCAGCAGAATGTTTATCTGATAAACAACAACATTAGATGTATTGAAATGTGTATCCAAGGTGTTGTATCCCCTTCTACGCTCGATAAACAACAACATTAGATGTATTGAAATAATTAAAGTTAAATTGTAAAATGAATGAAATAATGATAAACAACAACATTAGATGTATTGAAATGTCCCAAGCCGGTTATAAGCTATAAGCGCCAGGGATAAACAACAACATTAGATGTATTGAAATGCCAATACACATTGTCCGAATCCATATCAATAATGATAAACAACAACATTAGATGTATTGAAATGCGTTTTATACATATATTTGCGATAGGTGCTAGGTGGATAAACAACAACATTAGATGTATTGAAATGCAAATGTTTTTGAGGGGATCGTGTTTTCGGCAGGATAAACAACAACATTAGATGTATTGAAATGTTAAACTCCGCCTACTCCCTGGAATAAGGTGGTGGATAAACAACAACATTAGATGTATTGAAATGCAGCCAGCGCCAGCGGCTCAGCAACAATTACAACAGATAAACAACAACATTAGATGTATTGAAATCGCAAAAAGGGATACCGGTCCGCCGGGATGTGTATGGATAAACAACAACATTAGATGTATTGAAATGTTTATTATTTGCAGTAGTCAAATCTTCAATAGTCGGATAAACAACAACATTACGATGTATTGAAATCTTGTCTGATTCCATCTTCAACGGTGCCACTAAGCTGATAAACAACAACATTAGATGTATTGAAATAATAGACCGGTCATCAGAATACGTTTATGGCTTGGATAAACAACAACATTAGATGTATTGAAATCGGGATGTCAGTTGGCGAAGCGTTCGATCACCCGACGATAAACAACAACATTAGATGTATTGAAATAGCCATATTCCTGAGCCAACAAATATCTAATATAGGATAAACAACAACATTAGATGTATTGAAATTTTCATTTGTGATACACATTAATATCTGCTGTACGATAAACAACAACATTAGATGTATTGAAATTCGCATTACTTAACGTCTGTGCATTTTGCAAAATAAGATAAACAACAACATTAGATGTATTGAAATCCTAATACATATACCGCAATTGGATTTCCTTTGTCGATAAACAACAACATTAGATGTATTGAAATCGAAATATGCCCTCCGGAGAGGTTATTTAAAAAGTGATAAACAACAACATTAGATGTATTGAAATTGCTACTGTTCCCGGATGCAACTCTGCTGTTAGCAGGATAAACAACAACATTAGATGTATTGAAATCTGCACAACATTTCATGCGTTTCATTATTCAAAAGGATAAACAACAACATTAGATGTATTGAAATATGACAGCATTACGCGCTTCGGTCACTCCAAACTTCGATAAACAACAACATTAGATGTATTGAAATCTGGAATAGCAAATCTGAAATGCATCTGTAATTTCGGATAAACAACAACATTAGATGTATTGAAATATTTGACATTGTTTTCCTATTGATGAAATTAAAAAGATAAACAACAACATTAGATGTATTGAAATTTAAGGGCGACTGGACGTGAGCGCATCGAACTACCGATAAACAACAACATTAGATGTATTGAAATGTTGTCTCTAAGCGGCAAGAAAGCGGTGTATACGCGATAAACAACAACATTAGATGTATTGAAATCAAGCAATCACGGGTGTAATGACATCTTCCGATAAGATAAACAACAACATTAGATGTATTGAAATCGTGAAACATAACCATATTCCGACTATCCAAATAAAGATAAACAACAACATTAGATGTATTGAAATTCCAACACGGTCACAGTTATGCCCTGTTCATTTAGGATAAACAACAACATTAGATGTATTGAAATATAAATTGTTCCTCGATGGTCCGCTGCAGCACATGATAAACAACAACATTAGATGTATTGAAATGCTTGATTTCAATAATTTGAAAGATGGAGAAATGGGATAAATAACAACATTAGATGTATTGAAATAAAACTTATGAAAAGCCTGATTGCTTATACCCATCGATAAACAACAACATTAGATGTATTGAAATCCGTTTACAAGGCTGCCGCAAGCGCTATGGTGGCGATAAACAACAACATTAGATGTATTGAAATGCTGGTCCACTCTTCCGGCCAGATCGACTTCCGGCGGATAAACAACAGCATTAGATGTATTGAAATGATGATAATTCGGAGTATGCTTTTATAGAAAATGGGATAAACAACTACTTTAGATATATTAAAATCTAATGCTGTTTTATAAAAATAATTTGGGGGATTTTGCAAAAAATTCTTGACAGACTAAATGATCCATGTATATAATACAGGACATAAAGTAAAAGCAAAGAAGAGAAGAGTAGATAATGAGTTATGTCACAGAGAGCTTCATTTGGTGGGAAGAAGCACAGAATGCATTATTGAACATGGTCTCGGAGCTGCGCACCGACTATGGAGATTCATATAGGCTGCGACGGGAACACCCGTTATAGTGTCAGGGTATAACTATAGAAATATAATGTACCTGCAGAGGTCTGTGCCGCGAGGTCCAGATAAAATAAGGTGGTAACACGAAGCATAACGCTCTCGTCCTTAAATCAGTATTTAGGGATGGGAGATTTTTTTCGCGTAAAACTAAAGCCATGCGCTCCCAAAAAGAAACAAAATAGACTGCTCGCAGACTATTTTGCTTCTCTTTGGGAGCATAGGGCACAGCCCGCGAGCGAGGAAATGCAAAGCATTTTTGAGCTTGCTGCATGGCTTGGATGAATTCACGCTAATCCCCCAGCGAGGAAATGCAAAGCATTTTCGAGCTCGCTGCATGGTTTGGATGACTACAAGCTAATTCCGCGAGCGAGGAAATACTCCGCATATTCGAGCTTGCTGCATGGCTAGGATGACTACACGCTAATCCTCCAGCGAAGAAAATGCCCCGCATTTTCCAGCATACCTAACCCAAAAAGGAACCAAAACCAAAGGAGAACCTCCCCATGTCTTCAACCGTAGAATTAAAAAACCTAACCAAAGTATTCGCCAACAAAGCCGATGAGCTTACCGCACTAAAAAACATCAACCTTACTGTTGAACCGGGTGATATTTACGGCATTATTGGAATGAGCGGCGCGGGTAAGAGTACCCTCATCCGTTGTATCAACTTCCTCGAGCATCCAACCGAGGGAACCGTATTCATCGACGGCGGAGATTTAAGCGAATTAGATGAAAAAGGGCTTCGCAGTGTCCGCAGAGATATTGCGATGATCTTCCAGAGTTTCAATCTGCTGATGCAGCGAAATGTACTGGATAACGTATGCTTTCCACTGGAAATAGCCGGTATATCAAAAAGAGATGCCCGGAAACGGGCAATGGAATTATTAGAAATCGTTGGCCTCAAAGGAAAAGCGAAAGCCTATCCCGCTCAACTATCCGGCGGCCAGAAGCAGCGAACGGCGATCGCCCGGGCATTAGCAGGAGATCCCAAGATACTTCTCTGCGACGAAGCGACCAGTGCTCTGGATCCAACCACGACGCAGTCAATACTCCAATTATTAAAAGACATTAATGAGAAGTTTGGCATCACCATTATACTAATTACCCATGAGATGTCAGTTATCCGGCAGATTTGCTCTCATGTAGCAATCATAGAAGAAGGCTTTTTAGTAGAACAGGGCAAAGTGGCAACGATATTTGAAAACCCACAGACCGAAGCAGCCCGACAAATGCTTGGCAAGAAAGGAGGGGAGAAATAGTGGAAGTAAAAGAACTGATCCAAATGCTGATAAAGGAAAGCGGCAACACCCTTTATATGACGCTGGTATCGACGGTATTTGCTTACATATTTGGAATACCGTTAGGAATCGCCTTAGTCACCACAGTAAAAGGCGGATTAACTTCGGTGCCATTTTTGAACAAGTGCCTGAACTTTATAACCAACATCGTCCGATCCGTACCGTTTCTGATCTTACTGATAGCGATTATCCCTTTCACCAGGCTGGTTGCAGGAAAAAGCTACGGTCCAACCGCAACAGTGGTGCCGCTGGTAGTAGCAGCGATCCCCTTTATCGCCCGGATGGTCGAATCCTCACTCCTTGAGGTCGATGCGGGAGTCATAGAGGCGGCGCAAAGTATGGGGGCCTCCCCCATGCAGATTATATGTAAGGTATTATTACCGGAAGCCAAGACCTCATTGATCAACGGAGCAACCATTGCTCTGGCAACTATTTTAGGATATTCTGCCATGGCCGGTGCAGTCGGCGGCGGTGGGTTAGGAGATGTAGCCATCCGTTATGGTTATTACCGATATCAGACCGATATCATGATTATTACGGTTATATTATTAATCATATACGTGCAGGTTCTGCAGGGAATAGGAACACGGATTGCACGGGCAACTGACAAACGAATACGAGAGTAAAAGAAAAAGGAGAATAGTATTATGAAAAAATTAAACATTAAAAAAGGGATTGCAACACTTACAGTAATCGCAGCATTCACCGCTGGATTAGCAGGATGCGGCAGCAACAAAGACACTGCTGAAACCGCAGCGTCCGGAAGCAGCGAAGAATCAAAAGTGATCAAAGTAGCGGCGTCATCGGTACCTCATGCGGAGATCTTAGAAGAAGCGAAAGGTGAATTGGAGAAAGAAGGATACATTTTGGAAATAACTGAATTCCAGGATTATGTAAAACCAAATGATGTGGTGGAGGAAGGCGAATATGATGCAAACTATTTCCAGCACACCCCTTACCTGGATGATTTCAATGCTGAAAAAGGGACCCATCTGGCAGCAGCGGCGAAGATTCACTATGAGCCATTTGGAATATATCCGGGCGTATCTGATTCTCTGGAAGACATTCAGGACGGAGCGAAAATTGCAGTTCCCAATGATACCACTAATGAAGCAAGAGCATTACTGCTGCTTCAGGATAATGGCATCATAACCTTAAAAGAAGGTGCAGGGTTGACTGCAACCATTAACGATATTGAAGGAAATCCGCATAATGTAGAAATTATCGAACTGGAAGCAGCACAGGTAGCGCGTGTGGTAGGAGAGGTTGATTTTGTAGTCCTGAACGGAAACTATGCACTGGAAGCCGGATTCAATGTTTCAACCGATGCTATTGAAGCGGAGACAACTGATTCCGAAGCGGCCCAGACTTATGCGAATATTATATGCGTGAAAGAAGGTAATGAAGATGCGGCGGCAACACAGGCTCTGATCAAAGTGCTTCAGGGTGATCACATCAAACAGTTTATCGAAGAAAAGTATCAGGGAGCGGTTGTACCGATTTCATAGTCTATATAAAATATAAGAAGATGCGCGAGAGGTTTTTCTGCGCATCTTTATTATATATATTCTGCTAAACAGCGTTTAAGTTCACCGATAGAATATATTATTTTATCGGGTTCCAATCTGGTCAAGGCTTCGACATCTGCGTGTTCATCCCAGGCGGCCGATATAACCGGTACATTTACACTTTTAGATGAGAGGATATCACTGGGGGCATCACCGATATAAACCGTTTCCTCCGGTTTTAAACCCAGATCCTTCAATACCGATCTAATACCGTGAGGCTTATTGGGACCGGAAGGGCTTCCGGTTTCAATTGCATCAAAGCAGCCTTCCATATCAAATACTTCCAGGGTAATATCAAGTGAAGTACGCGCCTTGCCGGTAACAAGAGCGATGTGTCTGTCTTTTCTCCGGATTAAGTCAAACACATCTTTTATGCCTCCGAATGGTTCAGGAGTAATTACATGATGAAGCTTTTTATATTGCGTCTGGTATTCTTTTAGTCCTTCTTCATAATGCGCCGGAATAAGGGCCATAATTGTACCTTCTTCAGAAGGACCAAAGGTGTCTATAATGTCCTGATCTGAAACGGTTATCCCGGCAGTTTCCCGGATCGATCTGCGGAAAGCTGCAATACAGAGGGGAAGGGTATTCCCAATTGTTCCATCCATATCAAATATTACACATTTAATCATATATATCTCCTTTTGACGTACCGCCCGATCAATGTTGTTATTTAAATATTTAGTCACATCATTAATTTTATCATAATCGGCTTCATTTTTCAGCAGGCATTTTTCACCCGTTTCTGAGATTTGCTTTTCATATGTAATTATTTGTATTATAATAATATACGGAGTTTTACTATAAGAAAAATTATGAGAGGTCACATATGGAAAGAAAAGTAGGAACAGTTTCAAGGGGTATCAGATGCCCGATCATCAGAGAAGGGGATGATCTGGCCGATATTGTTGTCAGCAATGTGCTGGATGCAGCGAAAAGCGAAGGTTTTGAGTTAAGGGACCAGGATATAGTTGCATTAACAGAGTCTATTGTAGCGAGAGCTCAGGGCAACTATGCATCAATCGAAGATATAGCGGAAGATGTGAGAAACAAGTTCGGCGGCGGAACCGTGGGAGTTATTTCCCCTATTTTATCCAGAAATAGATTTTCTATTTGCCTGAAAGGAATTGCCGGAGGAGCAAAGAAAGTTGTTCTGATGCTCAATTACCCCAGTGATGAGGTTGGAAATGAGTTGGTTTCCTTAGATCAGCTGGATGAAGCGGGGATTAATCCCTATACTGATGTGTTGACATTGGAGCGTTACAGAGAATTGTTTGGGGAAAATAAGCATCCTTTTACCGGGGTGGATTATGTAGCGTATTACAGTGATCTGATCCAGGAAGCCGGAGCAGAAGTGGAAGTGATCCTGGCCAATAACCCACGGGAAATCTTAAGCTATACAAAAAATGTCCTCAATTGTGATATCCACAGCCGGTTCCGGACCAGACGCCTTTTGAAGGCGGCCGGTGTGGAAATAGTCTGCGGTATGGATGAAATCCTGACCCAGCCGATCAACGGCGGGTATAATGAGAAATATGGTCTGCTGGGATCTAACAAATCGACCGAGACCAGGGTCAAACTATTTCCGCATGAATGCACCAATCTGGTCATCGATATCCAGAAGCAGATTTTAGAAAGAACAGGTAAGCATGTTGAAGTCATGGTTTACGGCGACGGCGCTTTTAAAGATCCCGTAGGGCACATCTGGGAGCTGGCTGATCCGTGTGTATCACCGGCATTTACCGTAGGACTGGAAGGAACGCCTAATGAGGTGAAGCTGAAATACCTCGCCGATAATGACTTCAAAGATCTGCAGGGCCGGGAGCTGGAGGCAGCTATTTCACAACGGATTAAGGAGAAAGATGCGGATCTGACCGGAGATATGGCAGCGCAGGGAACGACGCCGCGGCGTCTCACCGATCTGATCGGATCATTATGCGATCTGACCAGCGGGTCGGGAGATAAAGGAACTCCTGTAATATTAGTGCAGGGCTACTTTGATAACTATACAAATTAGCTAAACGGTTAGAATATGGGCAGATAATAGGAGAACATAAGGATGAAAAAATATATTCTTGCGCTAGATCAGGGAACGACCAGTTCCAGAGCTATTTTAGTGAATCATGAGGGAAAGATCTGCAATGTGGCACAAAAGGAATTTACACAGATTTATCCCCATCCCGGCTGGGTGGAACACAATCCGATGGAGATCTGGTCTTCACTGCTGGGAGTAATGACTGAAGCGATCAGCGGAATTGGTGCAACGCTTGAAAATGTAGAAGCGATCGGTATTACCAACCAAAGAGAGACAACCGTCGTATGGGATAAAGGAACCGGACAGCCGGTCAGCAATGCGATTGTGTGGCAGTGCCGGCGCACGGCCGATATGATTGAAAAGTTAAAGGCTGATGGACTGGAAGAAAAGGTCAGGAAGAAGACCGGTCTGATTCCGGATGCCTATTTTTCCGGGAGTAAGGTTGCCTGGATACTGAACCATGTAGAAGGTGCGAGAGACCGGGCAAAAAGAGGTGAACTGCTCTTTGGAACGGTGGATACCTGGCTGATCTGGAACCTGACTCAGGGTAAAGTCCATGTCACCGACTACACCAATGCTTCCAGAACCATGTTATATGATATCCGTAAACTCTGCTGGGACCAAGAGCTTCTGGATTACTTTAATATTCCGGTGGAAATGCTGCCGGAAGTGAAGCCGTCCAGCTGTATTTACGGTTATACTTCGGAAGCGGTGGCCGGCGGTTGTGTACCTATCGCCGGCATAGCGGGAGATCAGCAGGCGGCCTTGTTCGGCCAGTGCTGCTTCAATCCGGGTGATGTTAAGAATACCTATGGGACCGGCTGCTTTTTGCTGATGAATACGGGTGAACAGGCAATTGTTTCCGAGCACGGTCTGCTGACTACGATCGCGGCCGGTGTTGACGGTAAAGTTGAATATGCTCTGGAAGGAAGTGTTTTCGTGGCCGGGGCGGTCATTCAGTGGCTCAGGGATGAGCTGCGAATGCTGAAAACTTCCGGCCGGTCGGAGAGATACTGCAATGCCGTGGAGGATACCGCGGGAGTATATCTGGTGCCGGCGTTTGCCGGAATGGGTGCACCTTATTGGAATCCTTATGTCCGGGGCACGATGGTCGGCCTGACCCGCGGTACCGGAAAAGAACATTTTGTCCGGGCAGCAGTGGAGTCATTGGCATATCAGGTCTATGAACTGTTAGAAGCGATGTATCAGGATTCCGGTATCCGGTTTGGAGAGCTTAAGGTGGATGGCGGTGCATCAGCGAATAACTTCCTAATGCAGTTTCAGGCGGATATCTTAGGCACCAGGGTAATCAGATCTGAATGCACGGAGACCACTGCTCTGGGTGTAGCATATCTGGCTGGGCTTGCCGTTGGTTACTGGAAAGACCGGCAGGAAATCGAGCAGAACTGGAATATGGACCGCAGTTTTGCACCGCTGATGAATGAAGCGGATCAAAAGAAGCGGATCAAAGGATGGAAGAGAGCTGTCCGCTGTGCACTTTATTGGGCGCAGGAGGAAGAAGAGTAAATGAAAAAGGCCGCGGTAATTAATTTCGCGGCCTTTTCACATGTCGTCTTATAATCCGTTACGTTTCTGTTTATAATCGTAATCTTTATCGAATACGTCTTTACCATTTTCGGTCACATGCATATTTCCGGTGATGTAGAAATGATCCATATCGGATGTCTGGGTAAAGACCATATCAGCTTCAATCATCCAGCCCTCACGGCCGGTTTTCATCTTCTGGCAGATGGTATATTTAGCAGAAAGGGGATCTTTATTTGATAATGTGATTATTCGTTTCAGATTATGTTCTATCATAATATCCACTTCATCAAAGCGGTATATACCTTCCCCGAAGACTCCGCCGACGCCGTCGGTGATACAGGTCCAGGTGTCGGTCAGGATATCGTATGAGATCGAGCGGTCCACCCGTCCGTCAGCTATAGTGGTGACAGGTGTTAATGGAGCGCACGCAGGTTCCATGTTTGGTCCTTTGGCATCCTGTCCGGTAAATTGTGGAAGGATAAACTTTGCAGTGGATAGATTTAGTGTCAACTGTGCATCTTCCGGCATTGGCCAGAACATTGGCCAGAAGGTGGTAGCCACTGATAGCCGAATCCGATGGCCCGGTGTAAATTTATGGCCGCAGCAGTCCAACCGCACCGAAGCTTTTACCTTT
>Ga0153944_1000180_pt1 | contig 26910 bp, 34 predicted proteins | sample TSNJ028MetaG_FD_104703 | JGI IMG/M metagenome (GOLD analysis project Ga0153944, IMG submission 104703) | Attine ant fungus gardens microbial communities from New Jersey, USA - TSNJ028 MetaG | ecosystem: Host-associated > Fungi > Mycelium > Unclassified | place: USA: New Jersey, Wharton State... | reverse complement strand
CCCTCCTGCTTTCTGCCGCCCTCCCTTTTATCTTCACTGTCTCTGTCTTCTTCTTGACTTTTTCTACACTTCTTTGATCTCGTGTCTTCGGTTTACCTTGGTATCTACCTGTGATGGTGGCTGATTCATTTTTATCGCTACTTCACGGTTCTGATATCACAGCAACTGGGTAATTGTATTGGGAAGGGCCAGTTTGGGAGTGTGTATCGGGCCCTTAATCTCAATACGGGCCAGATGGTAGCTGTCAAAAGGATACGACTGGAGGGATTGAAAGAAGATGAGATTTCGACGTTGATGAGGGAGGTGGACCTTGTCAGGAGTTTGTCGCATCCAGGGATCGTCAAATATGAAGGCATGGTGCGTGATGAAGATATATTGAGCATAGTCCTTGAGTGAGTTCAATCTATGGGGATTTCGTCCAAATTTGGTTAACCACTTTCTTTTTGTAACTAAAGATATGTCGAAAATGGGTCCCTCGCTCACACACTCAAAGCATTCGGAAAATTGAATGAGAAATTGGTGGCCAGTTATGTTATCAAGATCCTAGAAGGGCTACACTACCTGCATCAGAGTGATGTCGTGCACTGTGACTTGAAAGCTGCCAATATCCTGACGACAAAAAATGGGAATGTTAAGCTTTCCGATTTTGGAGTATCCCTTAATCTTCGAGCCATGGAACGTCAAACCAAAAATGATATTGCTGGGACACCAAATTGGATGGCACCTGAAGTTATCGAGTTGAAGGGTGCCTCTACGAAGTCTGATATATGGTCACTGGGATGTACCGTTATCGAACTGCTCACCGGACAACCTCCATATGCAGACATTAGTAATAGTATGGCGGGTAGGTATTCCTCTCACTACGTACCCTCAGACTTCAGACTCACTAATTACATATCTGCGTGACTAGTGATGTTTCGCATTGTAGAAGAGGATGGACCACTCATTCCGGAGAGGTGCTCCGACATGTTACGAGACTTTTTAGACCAGTGTTTTCAGAAAGATCCTTCTCTGCGACCGAGCGCGGAGATGCTTTGTGAGCATCCATGGCTGAAGCATAACTGGGTCGCTTTACAGGTATATTTATTTTGATTCGTGAAAAATGCTGCGGGCGCTAAATTTGTCGGTTTTGGTTACAGGACCTTCGATTGCAAGATAGTATTCCGTTCCTCCGACGAGTCAGTGTTGATATGCAGAAGTTTGATAGGGCACAGTACCTCGCGAGAATGGACCTTCTTGATTCACCTACTCAATCGTCGTTCTCGAGAGATATAACTAGAAGCCTTCCACCCCTTTCTCCTGTTTGCAGACGAATATCAAATACCTCCATTGGCTCTGCTTTGATAGACCCTGAACATACTCCTGGAGGCCATAGCTTTGTCAAGACAACATTTAGTAAACGTGAGTAGGCCTGCGTCATTGGTAATTTTCAGTAGGATGATTCTGACATATGTAATCTAGCCGTGGTCTGTCGTGTTTGCTTGGAGAATGTGAAGAAGACGGCCGTTCTCTGCGCCAAATGTAGTTTGATTTCTCATTCAAAGTGCGCCCCCAATGCGCCACAGACTTGTGACTTTCGATCACAACTACTCTTGTATGCTCATTATGCAGAACAAGGAAGTCCTCGCAGTCTTTGTGTAAACCCACCCTCGGAACATTCGGAGGTCCCTCGTGCTTCTGTTGCGATATCGGACGTGTCTCACCTTGCTCATCATACCCCTCGCACGAGCATAGATATCCCTGCATCTCAGTCCAGCTATCAAATTTCCCCTTCTCAGCCTAATTCACCTTCTACCGCCTCCAAACTCAAGGCAGTCTTCAAGCGCTCTTGGTCAAGCCTGACCAATGTTTCCAATGCTACCTCCAGTCCTGACCCTCTCAAGGATATTGTCAGTGTTGATAGACCTAGTGACCTCCACTTCGACGAAAGAACTCCTGTCCCGCGCAAGCGTCCAATAGGGTTGTTACAAAAATCGAAGGAACGGCCACTGTCATATACTAGCAATAGCACCGGACTTGCCAGTCTTCGTAGCGCTGCTACAACTACCGAGAGCCTGCATTATAATAGTGCTACGGAAGCGCGTCGGTTGTCTCAACTATCAAGTGCTAGTATTACCAGGGCGTCGTCTCCTCAAGAACGTGATAGGCCTGTCATTCCAAAGGAGCAGATGACAAAACAACAGACATCAATTTCTGCCAAGGGTCCTGTTGAATCGAAGAGCGCGGTTATTCCTGATCATGAGATGACTAGTGACTTTGCAGAACTGAGAGCAAACTCTTCTATATTTCCTGGTTCATTATCACACTTTCGGCGAAAGCGCGAATCCAAGAATTCTAGTCACCAGGGGAACTGTATTGTACAATAGACTTTTTTTCGGTTTTATGGTTCATTCACTACTGGTTATTCGTTTTCATGCGTTCAAGATGCATTGGCGACTGTTCATCAATTCATCTCCTCTCGTTCAGATTATATCATTGCTTGGACTGTGGACAGTAACATTATTACTATACCTATCCGGTGTATATCTCCTTAATTCACTGTCATCCCATGTTTCACATCTTTGGGTTGGAGCTATTGAATGACGTTAACCCCTCACCTGTATTTTGAACCTGGCTACTTCAAGGAAAAGACTCATACTTCAACTACTCGTCTACTCACGGAAGGGAAAATCACCAAAAAAAGTGTGGTGCTGGGGTGTCAGCTTTGCAGATTAAAATTACTTCCACAAGCTCTAACTCACAGGCAAAATCAGAGCCACAGATTGCGTATTAAATGATGAGTTGTAGGTACTCACGCACAAGGTCTATTCTGGTTCAGATTAAGCTACGAAGCTGCCCAGATGAAGGTCTTGTATCTTGAGATGATACTGCTTCACACGTTGTAGTGGATCTCTGATTGTGAATTTAAATACCAATCTTGTAGATCGAAGCTTCAGAGAAATATGGTACAAAATACTTTGTACAATCCCTTTCCTAAAAAAACAAGATGTAGATTATCATACAAAGTCGGAGCACAGACGTTCGATTTGTCTTGCTAGACACAGGGCAAATTCAAGGAATCAGTTCTCACCGGAGATGAGAGATTTTGTGCGACCGTTAAGGTTATTATAGGCATTCAAAATTTCCTTGTAGCCTTCACTCTCGCTCTCGAAATAAAGAAACTTCTTCAAAACGCCTTCAATACCGTTAGACTCCTCGACCTTACGCAATTCAACCGCCTGCTCATCGTCCTCATTACTGAACATAAGAGCGGCTGCAATTGCAATTGCAAGAAATTTCGTCGGAAACCCATGTCTCTTGGCCAGATTGAAGGGACCCAAGAGTCGTTCATCGCGACCCAGCTTGCGCAAAGGTTGGCGTCCGACTCTGGTAACGAAATCAACAACTTCCGGGTTTTTGAAGCGCCCAATGGTTTTTTGGATATAGCCGTCCATACCGGCGTCATCGAACGCGTCAGGATATTCTTTTATCAGAGCTTGACCGCTCTCCTTCATTGCACCCTCGACGATCGGGAAAATGTTATCCATGTCACTGATGGCTTCGCTGACAATTTGATGGTGAAAGATGGTGCCAAGATAAGCGGTGGTCGCATGCCCGCAATTGAAGATGTAAAGCTTTCGGTCCTGAAATGCAAGAAGGTTCTCGGTAAGAATCATTCCAGGGATAGAAGGATCGAAGACAGGTTTGGACCCGGATTGATCAACGGATTTCAGTGCTTTGATGTCGACAATCCACTCTGGAAGTGTAGTAAATCTGCTTCAACAGATCCATGGGGTGCATTCAAAGAGAACCTACCAAAGAACTTGTCGACCCCTACACTTAGCAGTTTCTCTTGTTCATGTGCTGGTTGTGGTACAATTCTATCAACTGAGCAATTTGCAAAGCCGACGTAGCGGTCAGCCCATTCCTGAACAGACTTGTCCAGATCTTTGTAGACTGCATCTTTGAGCAGGTCGCTAGCACCCTTGCCATTCTCGCATGCAATTATATTCAGAGGTCCGGCGCCTTCTTGCTTGCGGCCAATGATTCCCTTGGCGATGATCGGGGCAATTTGTTTGAGGGCACCAAAACCAATGCTGGTCGTGATCAGCTTCATCTCCTTATCTCCAATATCCTCTGCCAACTGCATGATGCCTTCTTCGATACTTGAGAGAATGCCTGAAACATTGCGAACATGGAATGGCCTAGAACGGCGTGGTTCAAGATACTTTATAGTATAAGTGGCATCTGTGTTCAGATGGGAGATGACTTTAGGATCAATATCGGCAAAAATGACATGGTAGCCTGCTTTGGCTAGGAGAAGACCAATAAATCCCAGACCAATGCTACCTGCACCAAAATGTACAGCAGTAGGGTGGTCAAAACGTGGTGAGGGGACCAAGGTTGGTCTAGAAATATCATGCTGCAGTTGTGGATGCAGCATTTGGATGTCTAGAAGGAAAGACCAGGTGTCCTCATATCAGCTCGAATGAAAGTAATGAGGTGGAGCTGTGGAGGACGATTGCTTTTATTACCTAATTGTCTATCTTGCGATTTCTGATGTCACCTGTGCCTAACCTTTGATACATTAATTTAACAATTGAGCCTAACCCCAAACACCTAGTGGAAGAAACCCTGCAAGGGAATTGATGCGGTACATGCAAGTATACCCAACCATCTTATCTCAAAGACAGAGGATGGTTCAAGCATACCGGCGATTCAGTTTCTTTGTGCACCAGGGTTACTAGAGCAATCCCAAATCACACTTTCAATGGTCAATACAGAAAGAGGTTTATTCCTAACAGCTTATCCTTGCAGTCATCAATAATTGGAAACAAGAGGGACCACAAAAGACATGTAAAAGACACGTAAGCCAGTGTTGGATAGGTCTTAGATAGATAACTTGCAGTCACACTGAAGACATCAGGCCAGGTAGCCATGTATCATGCCTTTCGGCTTCTGTCAGGTATGTTTGGAAGACCTTGAGTGTCGAATCAGCTGATTTTTCACTTAGAAACGCGACCGTTATGTATGAGGAGAATCCATCCATCAATACCAAGTTCCTTTTCTCTGTCACCTTTGCCATTAAACGGGTGCGTTGTGTGCTTATAAATACAATCTTCGTACTGGCCGTTCATATTTAAGTGCAGGTTCAATCTATCAACAAGACCTTGAGACATCATTTCCCGGAGTTTTCCAGCACCAATCCTGGCGTCGATGCCACATATCGAAGATACTGATTTTCACTTCAATTCCATCGCAAATGCATTAGCTGTTGGCATGCTTATATCGACTGCGTAAAGCCGGCCAGTCATGACAGCCGTCATGACTTCAATACCGTTTTGCAATTTAACACTAGCCAGGCCTCCCCTGAAAACCACACTTGTGCCTTCAGAGCAGAGTTTTGACACGGATATCATGTTGCATCTCAGTGATGGAGTATACAGTGCGTTGTTGATGGAGATGTTCCTGCTGATTCCATTTGCTGTAGTGCTAAATTCGACAGTTCCCTTGCCCATGATATCAAAAGTCGACCCCTTCCCCGCACACAAGCCAGTAGCGGCTTGCGACAGTGGCGTATATTCCTTGAAGAGTGTCTTATCGGTGAAGCAATGATCGCTTGCACTGGACACAATGAATACTTTGATGATCGAGTCGTTCATTGTCATCGGGGCAAAACGAGGTTCGTTTTCCTCATTTTTCGCGTCTACAGTGTGTGCGGTGGTTCCTCGCTTAAATCCTTCCTGGCGTGTGTTAATGTTCGTTCCCCCTCGCTTTCCGAATTCAGGGGGATACTGTCCTTCCTTCCCTCCCCCCTGGCCAGTAGCACGTCTCGATGGTGTGGCCCTGACAATTGCAACTGGGGTTCGCACAGATGAGTTGTTTTCGATCTTTTCTTACAGATGAATTGGTTTGGAGTGCAGTAACGGATCGTGGAGGACTTGTGGAGAGATTTTTGATTCGGAACCACCACATGTCGAGTTATGAGATGGCTTCAGTGGTAGGCATATCTCTGTGTAACAAAATGGTAATAGGGTCCCAGGTATGGGGGAGCGAGTTTAGGATGATCGTTTTGAAACTTTCGTCCGTGATTCCAGCACCTAGGGCATTTGCATTGTATAGTTTATTCCTCAAGTTTGCAATGTGGTTTGGGAAGTCATCACCATCCGAGTAAGTCAAATTTCTAAGCTCTCGCTCTGCATTCCACCTCGCCATAGGAGATGGTGACCCATAACCACTTATGTATGATTTCCAGGTATCCGCTGCACTCCCGCTCGTGTCAATACCAAGTCCTGTAGGGTTCTTAGTGTTAAAGATAAGGAGGTCTTTCGTCCAAGCGTTGCGAGTTTTCCATTCTGCTGGACTAGGGTTTGGTGAGTGCCATGGTGTTTCAGCTTGTGATATAAATGCTGTTGTTTGAGTCGCTGTATCGGTAGTTTCCTTTGGTGCGAAAGTAGTAGGGGCTGCGATCGAACCGTCTAAATATCCAGAGACTCTTCTGAATTTAACAGCAATGAGAATATTGTCTTTCCAGACCGCCCAATTGGTCCCGTCGAACTTGTCCGATTCAGAAAGCATAGGTGGCATGTCTCCATCTGACGTTGTCATGATATGTGATGTGCTATGTATGTGCAATTGGTGAAGTTAGAGCACAGGGCCCATATTACCTCAGGTGTCTCACATTAATTTATCTGTCTCACGTAATCTGGAAGGTACTTGATGCTGCCAAGTTTATAGAGTACCACTTCGGCATTGTGTAGTCTCCATCCTATGATTAATTTAGTGCTACGAGGGTGGATATCCGTTTCAACAAAGGTGAAGGCCCATAACCTATGAAAAAACGTCTCTCAGACGTCATCTAGCACGGTAGATGACTGAGGACTACTGAATCCACACTGTATTGAAATACGAACAGGGAGGTTACAAATACGGTACAGGTACAAACGAATAGTGAATACAAACACATTGCACTACTTATATACCTGTATCTTCATCATGTAATGTAGCTACCAATGTCAATATATGAAACAATACCATTGGTCTCATCATGTGCATCGCGCAGGCTCGCATGAGATCCAGTAACCAACATACTGGAGGCATATATGCAATACAAGTGCAACTACTAAAATTACCTGCTGTCTGAGGTTAATGAGACGTTTCCTCCCTATGTCCTGAAGTGTCTCGGTACATAGTCTAACTCAAATGGCCCCTTCGTTCCGAACTGTTGTGGATGAGCTTGTCCACTCCAACATATTCCTTTGGTAAATTCTCGTTAATTTGTTATGCACCGCAGAACGAACTATCCTTCGTAGGTGACATCTCGCAATGGAATGTATCTGGTTTCTTTGCATTCACTGTCGTATGTGCTAGTTGTCGTTTATATCATCCTATGTTCATTCTACATTCATGGTAACGACGCTTCTATCTTGCCTGCAAAATCTCCCTATAGTAGTACGCCACATACACGATGGCTCACATTATTCTCTCATCCTCTTGTATGGACCTGCTTTCACTTTTATGCTTTTGTCTTCATTCTAGGAGCACTTGAAATCCAGACATCTTCCCTTTCAAGTCGGGTCTCATGGTCTTATACTCTTTTGGATCTTGGAATTGATATATAGTACATCAGATATATTTACATACTTGACCAGATTTTACTGGATGTTGGCTTCCGTCACAATATTCACTCTGGGAAGGCAAGAGAGCGGACTTCTTGAATCCAAGCGGCGGCAGCATCGGGGAATTCCCAGACCATTACGCCAGCACCTGCATGATATCAGCCAGGGCTCAGCGAGATGGTAAACTAATCATACTCACTCCAACCTCGGTTCTTGGCCTGTTGAACACACTGAGCCAAAGTGGAAGTCGGTACGAATCCATTAGTAGCGTCACTACCAGTGGCCGGCTTTCCAATGACGAGTTTGGAAAGAGGAATACCGTTGGCAGCAATCTGGAACAAAGCAGATTGCGGCCATACATCAGAGGAAGTAGATAAGAGACCGTTACAGTCAGTATATTCGGTGGTACCCTCTGCAAAAATGATGATTTCATGAGAATCAAATGGAAGGGATCGACTGACGGTTGTAGAACTAGGTTCGAGTGTCAATACTCCCATCAGTGGGAAATGGAATTCAAAGCTCACCTGAACATTGTACCAGTCAATCAGACTCCCGACTTGTTGGTGAATTGTGAGATAGGCGCCTCCGCCAAATTTGTTGGGAGAAAACCTGGACCCTATTCAATGACTCTGTCTCCGTCTCTAGATAATACTGGTCATACCATGGTGCGACGGCTATTTGAACAATCAGTTATCGAATCACATTGCGATATTAGATGACTAACGAGCATGGGTGAGGATGAAGCTGTTCTGTGGGAGCTGGCTACGAAGCTGCTTCGTGAAAGAAATAACCCATTGCTTCACGGAAAGGTCAAGTTAAACTGTCTTTCAAGAAGCGCAAGGCAGTCACCTCGGCCTTTCCGTCACCCGCATTGATAGCATTGAAATCCTTTGACAATACATTCATCTTCAATCGAAAAGATGAATCAATTTTAAGCACCTCATAATCAACATCGACACCATCCAAGTCAAATTGTTTCACGAAGGCGGCCATGTTATTCGCAGTTGCGATTGGATCGGCACCAGAGGAAGTCGGAGCGTCGGTTGAACCGAAGAGGGAGACGATAATCGAGATTCCAGCCGAAGCATATTGCCCTTTGATGTCAGAACGCTGTGCGTCAGTGAGCTGAGTCCATTCCTCGGCCTAGAATTGTAATTCCACAATCCAAGAATGAATTTCTATCGTCAGATGAGGAGACTGGAAATTCACTTTATCAAATGGTCCCTCTGTCAAGAGAAAAGAGAGGGCACTGTGGGGGCGTTAGATGTAATCCTACGTGCCAGATCCAACTGACAAGACGTTATAACCCTGCAATCATCCAAGTGAGGAGGAACTATTACATGCTGGATACAGGACTCCTACCTTCACCATATCTACTGAAGGGGGTCCAGTTTCACCCGAGACGAATTTGTCGCTGTAGATGACAAAGCGAGGTGCAGAGGGAACTGCGTTTTTGGCTCGGGTTGTTAAGAAGCTCCTCGCGGTGTCAGTGAGGTTTAAAGGTATGGCAGTCACCGCAAGGAGACCAGAAATTCCTGAGACGATAGCACCGATACGTTTGAGTCCGTACATGGTTTTTTCCCTTGAGTGCACCAGATGCAAGGTCTACGAAACTTGATGGGCTGCTCTCCCTGGTTAAATATTCATTTGTCAAGACATCTGAAGGGAAAGACCCTTGTGCATCGTCAACCACCTGCTGACCCTTTCAGAAGGATAAGCAATTGCACATGTTTCCCCCGTCAAAGTTAAGACCCATATTCAGTGCCAAGGATTCCATAACAGTAACATGCATTTGTTTTCGTAAGAGCTGCCCGCAAGGAAAGAAAGCCACGTTTTAATTATATCTTTTGAGGGAGATTGAGAATCATTGTCCTGGGTCCGGGCTTTCTCAATGACAAATCAAGGAGAATGCGCCTGGCACTGTATAATGCATGAATACTCAGTAATGAGCGAAGTGAGTGGAATGAGAGATGGGATCCTCATCTAAGCGTACTCGGCCATTGCGGGTTCCCATAGAGCTGGATCTCTGTTTCGAGGAAGAACATGCTGCGAATTCTTTGGGAACAAAGGCCTTTAGTCGACTAAATCTGGTATCCAGGACTAACATGTCGATCATTTTCTATGCGGTATGCACACGGTGCTAAGTCGGGAAAACAGAATTACTTCTGTTTAAATAACGTTATCTGATTTGCAACGTTCGCGTGGGACGGCAATATCCACGATCATGGATTGAACATGTTTTTGCATCTAAAGCAGGCTGACCACTGCCTTCTTTCTCCCACTTCTTGTTATTTCACAAGAGACTCACATAAGAAAAAAGAGGGAAACTTTTTTACCATAACAAGCAAACAAGTGCTAAGACACAATGAACAGAGCTAGTCCAATATCAGCTACATACCTGCGGCTGGTGTATGAAGTATAAAGATGAACATGGTGTGTGGAGGGTACCATGCCAGTCCAAGGCACTCCAGCTTTCCCCACACTTTTGCAAGGAAGACACCCCAGAGATGAAAGCTCTCATACTTGAACTTCTTCAGCAAGTTGACTCACCTCGTCGCCCTGCGACTGATGGCTTTGAAGCCACGTAAGTGTCACAGACGTTCAAGGTACCATGCGTGCTCCTTGATCACTACCTTCATTAGAAAACTTCGCGGGAACTTCGCACACACACCTACCATCATTGATGGTCATACCATCGTGTATCCCGTCTTCTTACGGTTCGGACCGGGTCTTAGCACTAGATAACGTACAGGCAAATGCCGGATTCATACAAAAACCAGCTTTCAAACACGTGAAATCGCCAAGAAGCCATAACCTTTGGTCGGTAGTACACCTGAGGCATACCTGAGGGCGGAGAGATGCTTTGTTGCCTTCTGAAGCGCCGTGCAGCATGCGGGCGACTTAGATTCCAATATCGTCCTATCAGAAGATAGCTCATGTCCGTATGGTCAAACCCCACTGCCATTACAACCAAGGCCACCGTCACTTCCCCGAGGAGGCCTTTGCCAGCTGACTCGGCATACGAAACGAGAAAGAACCCTCTAAGACTTCTTAGACAAGGCTAGTAGTGCCTGTGCCAAGTCAGGCACTTCAAGACCCAAGTCAACCGAAGGAGGTAATTGCTCCGACTGCAGAGATACACCCATATTCGATCTCCAATGTCTTGATACTTCCTGGCTATTGGGTGCTCCATTGATGTTCAGTATTTACCTGCACCTTTTCTAGAAGATTCTTTCACTACTACCTCTCCATAGATGCTTCGTTGGCATTAAAAATCCTGATATGATCTCTCCAAATCTTCCCTTTGTAGCTCGGCAGAAAATCAATACCAATCACAAAATATGAGCTGGGTGTTGCGCGAGCCTGATCAGATCAGATTCCCGACTCCGAGAACACCAGTCCGCAAAATCTGGACATTCATGGCATTATCCACCACTTGATATCTTGACAACCTTCTGAGGGTGCACTTGGGCGTCAAGAAGTTATATGTGTATCGTCGATGTTGAAATGAACTATCGCATCAGCGGATCGGATATACATTCTGCTCCATACATTTTCTTGGAATTTTTCCTCCCCTTCACCTGGTCAATCTATTAGGACACGTACATACATATATATATGATTTCTTATTGTCTCTCCCCTCGGTCGTCTACCTTGCATAGTGATACCTGAGTTATTTAGTCGAAATAGTGTTGTAGGTCGGTGCAAATCGTACAGAAGTACCTTGTATGTACTGATAAGTTTCAGAATAAACGCGACGAGATTGATCTACAGCCAAGAGGAAGAACATACCCGTGTCAATTTTCGGAACAATATCATTATGATATTGCATAAAATACGAAATGTTATAATTATACAGGCCACGATTTGCTACGAACGCTTGTAATCCACGATGAAGAGGCATCATCGAGCTATAAATTGAGCGTCAGGCTCTCAGAGCTTGGAAAAGCTGATGACATTTGTACCTGCCAGACCGAGAGTCCGGCATCTAGAGAGGAAAATGGTCAGCCAGACAGCTACCCCCGTACGTAGTCTCAAAGACTCACTCCAGTCTTTTTGTTTCGCTTGTTCTAAGCAGTCAGCTAAGAGAGATGTCGACATAACTCCGCTATCGGCATCTGAAGGACTTGCAGGCTTTCCGATGACAAGCTTGCTCAATGGTACGCCTCTTGCAGCAATCTGGAAAAGGGCAGACTGGGGCGCATTATTTGAAGATGTCATGAGCAAGTTTTCACAAGTCGTATATTCATTTGGACCCTCTGCTTGACGTGTCAGGTATCAGAAAAGGGGAACGGTCGGAGACTGACGGTTGTAGAATTGGATGTTGTACCAATCAATCAGGGAGCCGACACTTAGGTGAACCTGAAGGTAACCTCCTCCCTTGTAACCTGGACTAAACCTGAATACTTTTCTAGCTAACGTCATGGACTTATGAACATCCTGGCTTACCATGGTGCAACGGCTGTACAAATTTCAAAGTATCAGAGCCAAAATCTTCTTCGAGGACTACAAAATACATACGAGCATGTGTCAAGATGTAACTACCTTGGGGCAACTGTGACCTAAGCTGTCGGGTGAAAATCCCGAGCCAATTCTAGATAGAAAATTTCTGTTAGTAGTAGCACCAGGTTCAAAAAGGCTTCAACGGTACCTCGGCCTTTCCACTGTCAAAGGCAGAAAAGTCTTCGTAATCTACATCAACACCGTCCAGTTCATATTCAATCACCCAAGCTGCCATAGTATTAGCAGTTTGTACAGGATCGGCACCAGATGTAGTGGGGGCGTCAGTAGATCCGAAGAGGGAGACAATCAAACTGATGTTTTCCATATGATATTGACTCAGAATCGAAGAGCGCTGACTAGCTGAAAGCTGAGTCCATTCTTGAGCCTGAGGACGACGTGTGATGAGCTGCTAAAGACACTATTTCAGGGAATGGTAGAACCCCACTTTGTCCCATGCACCACCCAATAACAAGAATGCTAGCGCACTGGATAAAAAGAATTCAGTGGGCATCGATCGGATGCCGGTAAATGTCCTCACATAACGTTATAGCCCTAATATCCACAAATGTCAGCTGCCACCTCCCCGCGCAATGCCAATCTATGCCCTCTTACCTTAATTTTTGATACCTCAGGTGGCCCAGTTTCTCCATCATATGCATCGGTATAAGCCAAGAAAATAGGATCAGGAGACGTAGCACGAGGCAAAATATCCGAGGTTTTATCATCCCTTGTTGTCAACGAGACAGTACGGGATAAAACAGTGTGAATGCCAACTACCAGGAACAATAAACGTGTAACCCAGTTAAAAAGCATCCTGTGGATGAATTCCCCAAGACCTGTAGAAGACCTGGGATTTTATACAAGACATTCTTGAGGTTTAGCCAGTTCTAAATATAACGGCCAGACTTGATGGGCCATCATTGTTATGTTATGAATTTCAGTGATCTTCATCCGAGCATCTCGACCGTGTAATAGATTGTTGATCAAAAAAAAATAAATCTGAGCGTCTCTGATTTAACGAGAGACGGATTGAACGCTTGGCATAGATGCTTTTTTTTTTTTGATCTTTAGGTATTTCATGACGGGCCACTACTGACTTCCTTCTGCCTCTAACCTAACACTGATGCAAACACATACTATCATGATCATTGATGGCTAAATCAGATTGGCTTCCAGAATTGGAAAATGTAGTGCTGCAGAGGAACACATCTTGGTTTCACAAGGAGTTCATATCTGATTTCACATGAGTTTAAGTCTGAAACAATATCAAGACACTGGTGTTTCAAGGACGTTTCGGGGATCTGTTTTAATCTAGTCTCAAGTCAACACTGAATATATTTCTCCAGTATCTGATGACTGGATTCTTGAAGAAGGTTCGAACAAGATTAAAATAAACGTTTGAGTGAAAGAAGTGTATTGGTGAATCAAGCAATCACATAATGATTAATATTAAAAAGGTAACAACAACCGAGAGACTTGAGGTCCTTGCCCCACAGTCTCCAACGTGGGGCATGGTAACGCAATGCCACATGCTGTTATAACTACCACGGCGCGCAGTCTGATGTCAAGTTGCCGCTGAGTATGTCAAGTCACCTGATATAAGGTGACAGGTGACATGACATATTCAGTGGCAACTTGACATCGCCGTGTAAGGATGATGCACCAAGTGCCAAACTGACGTACAGGGGTGTGACCTCTTACCTCTGTGAGGAGAGGGATATGCAGATGAACAAGGCATCGACCTTGCAGTTGTTGAGGGAGTCGAGGAAGCAAAAGGGGACTTCCTCGACTCCCTCAACAACTGCGAGGTCAATGTCTTGTTCATCTGCACATCCCTCACACTCTGTTATCAGAAGTATTCATATCTTGATGATTATCTTGTCAAGAGATAGTCTTTCATTACTGTTGCCCATGTACATTCAGAGTCAAAAAATTTAGATAATTATCTCAATTTGAAGCTCTTATCATAACATAAGGCCTTCTTCCAACCACCATGGGCTATTACAGAATTTACTGTACCTTCCTTATCTGCTGACCTAGACATCCTAAATCTCCTACCAAGCTGTCCTCAAATTGTGCCGCACCACTTTGCTATGCAGCACAATCAAACTCCTACAGAAAGCGATGTGATACGATTGCGAAGAGATAAAACAGTTCGACAACAACAATGCTCGATGAGACATGTTACTACGACGTGAAAGACAAATATTGATACTGCGATATATGAGAGCTCCAACACCACTAAGACAGCGCAGACCTCCATGTGACCCCTTCTAGAACTGACGGTTCAAGACGTAATCACTCAAATCTTGCCAACCTGATGAAAAGATTGATTTATCAACAACTTGTCTAACCCGCAGACACCAACGTTAAAACAAAAAAGGTAGCTGTCCTTTGATTCACAGAAGAAGCAAGAAAAGGCTAGATCAGAGAATGCTCACCTCCGCCAACACGACACACAACCTTCACACTCCCCGGTGCACCCCTTCTATTGACGGTCATCAGTTTCAAATTAACAATCTTCGTCCCCGATGGAGTTGAAAAATTATATTTCGCCTGTACTTCCTCCCCTGATTTCGGTTTTCTCACCGGTGCTTGAGATCTCTCAACCTTAAATCTGTGACCCAACGAGTTCAGAACATTTGCGACTTCAACATCCAAAGGATCTTTCAGGTCGACCGGTATATATTCATACACAGGAACCTTGCTCTCAATCAATGTCTCCAACGTTATCACGGGGGCGGCCGCTCGGGAACTGGCTCTGGAAATCTGATCGATTGATTCCTCTCTGAAATTGGAGGGAGAAGTTCTTGAAATAGGTGGTTTAGATGATGACCTTCGTCCAGACGGTGTGCCAGAAACAGGTGCATGTAGTGGTCTCGCACCTCGTGTTCTGATTTCTGGCGTTTGTGATCTGATGGCCAAGCTTCCAAACGACAAGTGTCCCGTTGGGCTTTCTGGGCTGACATAATTTGACATTGTCGTCGAGGACCTTGATGGGGTCGAAAAATGTAGACTGGGAATTGGAATTTTTGATTGGCTAGGTGGTCGCAGAAGATGCACAGGCGGGTCATCCATTCCAGAAATAGACAATGTAGGGGAGAATGCCCTCAGAGATATACTATGCTCAATTGGTAGTCCTTCAACAGCACTTGTTGACACAGAGCGGGAGCCTTTGGGAGCGGGTATACTGCTCGGAGTCCTAGGACGCGGGCGTGGGGTTGTTGCGGCAGGGGATGAAAGATTTCGTGTGGGTGTTTGAGCACGAGAGGGAGGGTTAAACAAAGCCAGAGGAAGAGGGGTTACGAATGGCTGAGGGAAATTTGATTGTGCCGTGGATAACGATGAGGATATTGGTGACCACGGTCGGGAAGACGAGACAGAAGCTCTTGAGACACTTCTTCGATATGCTGGTCCTTGCAAGGTCCTATCTGCATACTGGCCGATAGCTGAGGGTGCCCTTACAGGAGGTGTAGATTTATTGACATGTGATCTATCATCAGGTTCTACCTTCGTTGAACTGTTCCACTGAGGTTTGATAGAACCTTTACCCTTGCTAGTTTCGGGCCTGACTAGCGTTTGAGGAGAAGATTCCGGTGTCAGGCTCTGACTGTACTTATGTGCAGGACATTCAGGTGGTGTGGGTGAATATCTGGCATCGTTCCCTCGAGCTGTAGCGAATAATGATTGCCGTTGAATTTTCTTGCTGTTCGGAAGAGGTTCAGAAGATGGCATACGTGCCATTTTTGTCACAGAGAGCGGTGTCACAGAACGAGTTATGCCAGTCAGCTTCCGTGCTATCTTTCGGAAGGGCGAGATCGATTCAGATATGGTACTAGCCGTGCTTGATGCCCTTGACATACGAGGAGCACTATTCGGAGTGATAAGGTGTCCATTCTTCAACGAAAGTTGACCAGAGGTACTGGAGCCAGCCTCGCTAGATGTATCTCCATTCAGGAAAATCCTTCTGACATTTTCCATTTCTGCGTCAGTTCGAGAGATTCGTTCGCGTAGGTTTCTCCACCTCTGAGCTGATTCTGCATGTCGGCGCAATGTTTCACCATTCTTGGTGACACGCTCACGAACACCCTTATCAATGATGGCGAGGACCTTCGAAGTAGCTGGCATGTAGTGCCTTATTCAAACTATTTAAGTCGAACTCTATCCCGAGTGGCATAGACACTCACTTCTTCTTCGCCTCGTATGAATCCAGGAGCAAAGAAAAAAATTCAAATGTTGTACCTTTGTTATCAATGCGCCCCAGCGACACGAGCGAGGTTTGGGACATGGTGTGAGGGTCTTCAGCTGAACCAATCCCCTTTCGATGAACCTGCCAAATAAAATCTTGACATCGATTGACAGCCTTTTCCAAACTCGACATCATCCCGTCAGCCTGGTCTGTCACTGTTCGAAAAACAGTCAACCATTTATCCTCTTTCAGCTCCTCCCTCAGAACCTGGATCTCCTTCTGCACAGTTTCCCACTCTGTTAGTAATGCGGTATGTTTTCGGACAATGACCGCTCTGTCGTCAAATCCACCGGCAGTGGATGGGACAGCGGTCATCGAGGAATTGAGAGGTAGATTCAAAGTTTCTGTGATGGACTTGATGCCTGTCTCGACGAACGAGAGCTTTTCGTCCATAGCCACGAGTGACTGGTCAATTGTACTGGTCGTATTTGCGTTATCGCTTGAAGACTGGGACTTGTGACGAAACTCTTGTATCTCTGGAAAACAGCTGAGTTACAGGCTATGCAGGGTGATTGGCGAGCATACACTCACCGAAGATACGTGCTTGAATATCAGATATCGAGTATGAAAGTTCTTCTATGGAGATACATAATGACTGCAAATTGCTGGTGAAAGATGACAAAAAAGTCGAGAACTTGATGTGATAGAAACGTACTCCGGTTCCCCTGGCCGAGTAACCTGCCTGATTGTTATGGTAGAATTCTCTGCACATCTCGTTAAGCTCTTACAAATGAGATTGGGATGTATTTACCTACCATCTTCTTCTTGATCGATCGAAATTGTAGACGTAACGGGAGAGGGCTGGTTGAAAGCTGATGCTGGCGATGGGGGGACAGTAACATAACTGCTGGGGCTCGACTGAGCCAATGAGTTCGGGGAACTGAGTCTGGAACCGAGCGGTGAAGAAAGACTGAGAGAGTTCATGATAGAAGGGAGAAAAGAACAATAGGTTTCAGAATACAAAAGAGGAGGAACCGTCGGAGTCGGTGCCCAGAGCACGCTGACGAGTCACTCAGTCACTCAGAACAAGGCCGCGTGATGGACGCAACAGCGACGGTTCCTCGCTGTGGACGTCGTGGACGAGCGTGATGAACAGTGCTGGGTAGGCTCAAATGCTCCGCTAATCATAATCAACATGTAACCAGTGGCGCTTGTTTGGCGTCTCTCTTCACACGAGATTGTTGGGTTGGTAAATTTTTAATATTAGTTGTAACTAATTTCTTAGGTATCAATAGATGCCAGGAATGAACTTGTATTTCACAACGTTACAGTATCGCTCCCAATCTTTCCCGTATTTGATCGCACACCTAGCAACAAGTCAATCGAAGCCCTCGACGATCATCCAATTTACTCACCTCTCAAAGTCACGCCCACACCGATGTATCAGTACGGTGATGAAAAACACGGAGTAGAAGTACGGAATTATGGATGCAGATCCAATGACTGCACCCCAGGTAAAACTCATAGTCCAGTCGGCAACATAATTCGGCTTGCGAGAATAAGCCCACCAACCACCCGTGAGCAAACGATTTCTGCGAGGCTAGTCAGCATCTAAGCATTGTGATATGAGGCCAACATACCCATGAGTAGTCTGGATGTAGGTCGGGTTTTTGACAGTGTTCCAAGGGACCTGAGGGAAAGTCGTACGGAAGGTGCTGATGCCTTGAGTCTGCATCTTGAAGTGACTCTTTTGCGCCATGGCTGAATCCCAACTACACAAGAGATCGTGAGTTGAAATTTGTTACATTTAGGAACTCTCCCCACATATAGTAAGCGGTTATTAAAGTGGTATAGATGACAATGTAACCAAAGGTAGAGAATCGATAAGTCGATGGATCATGGGAAGCCATGTAAACCACTGAGTAGACGTAGGACTGCGAAATGGTTAGCAATAGCTACGGCAAGAGTATATGACACTTACGAATGGGACTCCGGCAAAATTCCAAAAAATAACCATGAAACCCCATTTTTCATGATACATATCCCAGGTTTGAGGTATGCATTCCTCGCCCTTGGCGCTAAGATACGTTCAACTTCCGCTTCTTATGATCAGAATCCGCATGGCGTACCAGGCATTCATATAGAGAGCAGTGGCAAGACACATAAAGAGCATATTCTATCAAAACTGATCAAATCCAACTGTTAGGAAAGAAACGAAGACTACTCACAGGGGTAACATATCCAAGGGTATCATATTGCTTACAAGCACCGGAAACAGCGAGGTAGAAAACAATGACCCAGGGGATACGAACCTCAGCCCACATTTTCAAGTCAACAGGGCCAAGGCGGGGGTTGAGTGCAGCACCCATAAAGAGGTCATAAATGACATTGCCAGACATGCGGATCGTAGTCTTTGTGATAACTGCATGAAGGTAGGTAAGGATAGAAACGCCAAACCCATAAATCATAGCGACAGTCATGAGATGTCCATAGTTGTCGATAATTCCAGTAAGGTGGAAGATACCAGTGAAATGAAGGACAAAAGAGACGACGATTGTGGTGTACCAACACTGAAGAGCATTGCAGTTGTACATCAAGGTTTTGTAACCGAGGGATGGGACCGGCAGACCCTCTTGTTGAAATCCAGGCAGAACCCATGCAATGAAAAGTTGAAAAAAGAAATTGCCGGAGTACACTTTCCAGGCATAAAGATTCGGGCTAGCATCCTATTCATGGCACTGAATGAACAAAGTTGGACGAGAACACAACATCATTCACCTTCCTCACGTGTGCCCACATTCTCCATAAGAATGGAACGATGTCGTCCATGGAGATGGGGTGAACGAGTTTACCGTCATAAAACCACAAACAGATCCACAAATAATACATCAAGACAGGGAAGCCAGTCATAATGGCGAAAACACCCCAAGGACCACCAAACTCATAGCTAGCAATTAATGTCAGAATCTTGTGAAAAAAACACGAGAAACGCGTCTCTTACATCTGATGTGAGTCTAGCTTCTTATCGGCAGCCTTACCGGCTTCACTAACATGAACCTTTGAGCCGGACACCCCTCTTTCCTGAGTCGCGTCATAGTTTGATAGATCTGCAGAATGTCGGAGATGATTTGTTTCTGCACTCTCCATGGTGGTTCGAGTACAAAAACGGACTTATTGATCCTTCTAATGGAGCGACTTTAAATCGTCCCATGTTGATATCTCACAACGCACCTGAGCGGAGTTTCGGTAATCTCCGAATTTATCTGAGCTTCTGCCGCTGAGTAAATTATCTCCAATTCTATTCTGTCTTCCTTCAAGGACTCGGTCTTTCATTCCAACTGAAATTATTTGTTACTTAGTGACCTCTTTCAATAGAAATGGCTTCTTCCGTCTTCTACAGATTCAATTCACAAAAGGCCGAGTCACGAATTACTTTCGATGGCACGGGTATATCTGTCTTTGACCTCAAGCGAGAGATCATTCTCGCCAATAACATGAGTAAGGCAAATGATTTTGACCTCTATGCTTACGACTCCGCGACGAAACAAGGTAGATGTACTGTGCATCCCCGCATTCCTGGTAATTGCTTACCCAGGGTGTTTGTCCTTCGCAGAATACAACGATGATTCGACGATCATACCTCGTTCGTCTTCTGTCATCGTAAAACGAATGCCTGCTGCTAGGCTGGGGAAAGGGAAAGCGTCTTACTATGCCTCTGGCGTTACATCTACAGCTATCCCAACTTCAGAACCTGTTCAGCGACCCGGAAGTGCTTCAAACGTGACTTGGCACAAGGGTTCAATGTCAAAACGATTTGACGGTAAAGAAGATTCTCATTTATCGTCGTCAAATACGCCGGGGACCAAGAGTGCAACTTCTGTACGTCTACTACTATCCATAGATCCCGGTTTCTGACGAGCAAACAGCAACCCGTACTTTCGAGTAACATTGCGAAGGAAGACGAACAAGCAGCTATGGCGGCCATGTTCCAAGCCCAGACAGCGAACTGGGAGGAGACCCAAGAAAAGATGTCACAGTCGGTGTCGCTCCTCGGGGCATTTTATCTATGTAGTAGCACGGATTCTAATGAGCATTTTTTTCTTCGTTCACTTATCTTCCTATTTGCTTTTGTGCTCGATCTTTACGCAGTCAGCAGAAAATCTATTCAAACCCACGAGGAGGGACTGCGATTCAACGCGGAGGCAAGCCCAGCTTCGCTCCCCAGCCTGATCGACCGCTTCCTACAAGTTATGTCTGTTATCGCTGTGGAAAGAAAGGTTTGCAAGGACTAAATTTTCAAGAAAAGATGCAACTAACAAATTTAAAATGAAGGTCACTGGATACAGGATTGTCCGACGAACAATGATCGAGAATATGATCACAAACCACGAATAAAAAGAACGACGGGTATCCCTCGCAGCATGCTAAAGGCCGTTGAGAATCCCAGCGGTGATATTGGTCAGGGTATCATGGTTACTCCTGAAGGAGGTTATGTCGTTGCACAACCTGACCTGTATGTAGCTGCCCTCGCAACAAGAATAAGCCCTAATGTTATCTTTGATTTAGAGCTGCTTGGCAAAAGCAAGTTTCCTCACGTGCCAAATGGCTCACTGCCGCCGAAATTCGTGACAAGCCACCCGTTGATCCATCCCTAGCCTGTCCCATTGACAATAAACTCTTCCGTGATGCTGTCAAGACGCCATGCTGCAGCAAAGACTACTGCGAGGAATGTATTCAAACCTACCTCTTGGAACGAGATTTCGTCTGCCCAAATTGCTCAAAAAAGATTCCTTCGTTGGATAAGCTGATCGTAGACAAGCTGATGCGGATGCAAGTGACAGATTACATCGACAAAGCCATTGAAGAAAGTAAGAAAGAGGGTATCGAGGATCAACCGGGAAACGTCTTAGCTCTTGTGAGTCCTTTCTAGCCTTTTGAGGCACGATACCTACAGACCATTTTTGTTAAGCAGTCCTCTGGCATGCCTGAACTTGCTGGAGAAGATATTTATTCAGATACTCAACCTGATCCCACACTTGCCGATATGAATCAGATTGTGGAAAGCATCCCTCAACTCCAAGCGCAGATCAGTCAACTCTCTGCTATGCTCCAAAATCCTTCCTTGCCCAATCAAGTACGGATGCAAACGGAAATGCAATACTCACAAGTCCAATACCAACTAAACAATGCCCAAGCGTTCACTGTTGCCCTGGCAGCTGCTACGTCATTCCAGCAGCAGGCTACTGCTGCCGCAAATTATAATTACAGCATGAATATGGGTGCTGCGCTGGGCGATATGACCGGTGGTGTAGGAGGAACTGGAACTCCATACCAGACGCCACAACAGCCTGGTCCAGATTCGGCGTATCAGAGATTGCCAGTAAATAACAGGAGGAAGAATCTGAAACGGGAGAGACCGTCGGATTTCCTTGAGGTGGGTGGAGAGGATCAAAGGAGGCACTGGGAATGATTCCTGCAAATCGTGTTTCGGTAGGTAATTTATGATGATTTCCAATAGCTACTATATTGTATGTAGAGCAAATATCAATAAACCTTTGTTGTCTCTGGAGCCAAGGTGGTGATTGAGCCACCAATTGAGTTGGCTTTGAAGGTTATAAAGGGGAGTAGGATACTCACGCTGTCATCGAATGTTGAAAATGGGGATTGAGATTGACTTGCTGAAGTTTGGGAAATTTGAAAGTGCCTGAAGCCGCACCTATTCAGCTCCACTTTTCCATTGACCAGACTATGATGCAGTCACCTTAGCTGACCGATCACAAGCTCAACTAGACTTCATATCAGAAGAAAGCGGGTTTACGACCTGCATGACAAACAGGTTCTACTCATCCACACTACACAACAAGATTTGAGTCACCACAAACCCTATCACCATCTTCTGATCCCTCGCCCAAATAGCAACACCCATTGGACCAGTAGCTCTCTCTCCGACAACTACAAAATACGTCCATTTTCTATAATTAACGAGACAGCGACTAGTACATATACATATATCTACGAATGAAGATCGGGTATAGGGCCAGGACCTTTATCAACCTTTTTCAAAAGCATTTGCTGATAATTTTCCCAAGTAACAATCAACTAATTTTTCATCCCAATCAGACAAAGACGTCACTGATCATCCGCATGACTTACATCTTTCTGTCGTGAAATCATCCCTTCCAAAAAAGTATGTAAAGCATTTTTGAAATCGTTAATCCTCTCCTGTTCGAAACGCGCAACCTCCTGCTTGACGAGCTTGGATACCTGCTCGTACTCCAGTTTCGAATCTGTCACCCTCTTCTCCGCCTTTTGATTGATGCTTAGCTTCAACGTGTTCTTGAAAAAAAAAAAAAGAAGGGTGTGGCTCACCTCTCCGATCTGCTGCAGCGAGTAACTTAGCCTATCAGTCGGGATCTGCCCTTGAGTCCTATTTTTCTCATGATTCTTTTTGATCCTCGTCAAATCACTCTCTGAATTTTTCCACTGATAAAATGTCCGTATCCTCGATGTGAAAGCGAGCTATGTCGATCAGCAGAAATATCATAAGAGAAAATAAGCGACTCACGCGAACTGAATTGATCAACCGCGAATACTCATCAAACACGGCTAAAATCGTGATCAGATCCTGATCTGACTGGATCGTATGTAACTCTTGCGATTTTCGTTCAACATCAGCGAGCCCAGATAGGGACTGAGAGAGCTGGGCGCCAACATCGGAGGCAGCTAGGTCGCTTATAGTTTGTGCAAATTCACCCGTTGCTGTTGCTAGTTCTGCATGTACAGCAATTAGCCACAAGAACAATAGCCGGCTAAGAAGATGCTAACCGGCTCGTTGCTTAGCTGCAAGCTCAATTGCTTTGACAGATCCCTTCAGCTGAGATTCAAGGTTGTCCAAGTAATTTTTCTGTCTGCCGAACCATTCGTCCGTCTCGTGGAACCGTGGGCCAGTAAGCGTATGACCGATACTAGCAATCAATCCACTTCTCTCATGAGCATTTTCCGGTCTCCTATGCTTGATCTATCATCCAAAGGTGATCAACACCCTTGCACCCAATTATAGGAGACCAGACTCACGTCCAGCGAGAAGTTATCACTTTCCAAGAATAACTTCAGATCCGCATCCTTTCCCAGGACCGGATGGTTGGATATTTTTTGAATGCATCTTTCGAGTCCCAATCTTCGTTGTCGGACGAAGGCGTCGTCAAACCGACCAAAGGTATTTTTCTCTGGAACAGGAGGAACCACCACCCCTGGATTATTCATTTGGAGGGCATCATATAGCCAAAGGAAGTCTGAGTATCGACGGAGAACGGAGAAAGAAGATTTTTGGTATATGGGAGATGTTGTCTATGAGCGTCTGCCGTAAGTTCAACCATCGGAAATGAAGATACGTCTGACGTACACGTGTATGTACAGTGTACATTGTGAATGAGCGAATCGGATCTCCGACTTTCTGAGGGTCGTCAACAGAAATCACGAATACAGGCTGGATGTCCGCATTAGCACCAGCTCGCGTACTGAGCGGTTTCTAATACCCTTACTCAACACCAATACGAATAGCCTTCGGAAATTGGATGACATACCGCTCGGTCGGGGTCTTCACTCTGAATTCTACTTAGCGTCTGACTGATGGGCTTATCGTCATCGCTGTCATCATCAGCGGCTTGTTGCAGACTTGATGAAGGAGCGGCGGAATTCGGAAGTATAGGTTCACTGCTAGTACTCCACTCGGCAGTGATAGCATCACCACCCCAACCGCTAGAACCACCAGCACCAAAGGTATCTCCACCAAGGGTTAAACCCGCAAGTGATCTGTTGATTCCAGATCCCCCATCAAGGAGATTATCCAGAGGAGGCGAAAACTCTGATACCCTCGGCATGGGTTCAGGTGCGGGCGAGTGGGCAATGAATCCCACCGAGGGACTCTTCAATACATTTTCAAGAGGTTGATTCCGTTCGACCTGGTTTTCGTGGCCAGTTTGGGTTGCCTCTGGAGGGATGGAAGACGGAATGGTGGGCTGCGGTTGAGCGGACGACGCAGTCGGTAACCCGTCAAAGAATTCAGGGTCAGAAGGTCTGATAGTTGCAGTTTCGTTAAAGGAGGGTTTGAAGGAGTCACGACTTTCTCTGGGTATCAGTGACTGAGCGGGCTCATCGCTTTCTTGGACAGCGGAATCAAGAGGATCACTCGATGGTATCTCTTCTGCTTTCAATGTCGCTTGTGAGGAGGTAGCGGTGGTTGTGTGATTCTCTTCACCCTCTGCATCTCTGAGCGGAGAGGGTGTCCCAAGTGCCTCATATGGATTAGCATATGGGTCCAGAGAGGAGCCAAAGGCGTTCTGCTGAGTATTGGCAAATGGAGAGGCCCATGGATCTGGAGAGTGCGACCTATCAGTGGTAAATGGATTTGCAAAAGGATTGTCCGAGAATGCGCGCCGCGACGGGGCAAGGAGATCGTCGAAGCCATCCATGGCTAGAGTTATGACCAACAGCAAATCCAAAAGGGGCAAGGAATCATTCGTGATCAATTTCTCCATTATAGGTAATAAAAATACAGACATCTAATAGAACAGAAGGATTGGAGTAAAAAAAGAACGTTGTGCTGGGAAGAGTGCAATGATTGTCATGATGAAAGGGATGAAAGCGATGTGAACCAGAAAAAAATCGGGTAAAGATGCAACGAGATACACCACAGGAAATCCAACCAGGCGTCCTTCAAAGCTGGAAATCAAAGTTCAAGACATAAGTTTTTCACCCCAGACAAGCCGATGTCTGTGGGCGCGGTATGCACCAGCGGTTGCGATCCAGAACAGCCAAAAGCAGATCATGAACAATATGATGAAAAGAATGCGCATAATCGCCTTCCAACGCCATGAAACGGGACTCGTCGAGGTAAAGATGATACGCCGCCACCGTTCATAGAAATCTGTGTTTAGCCAGTCCAATTCACAAACGAGAAGTTTGGCCTGTATCAAAGATTAGCCATGTATTTGCCAAACCGAGTGCTGAGTGAGGGGCTCACAGTTGCGTGACCTGACAGATAGACCTCCGCAATAGTATTAACCTGTGACTGCACCTGAGGTAGATCCACACCAAGTTTTGTGAGGGCCTCCATAGAATCATCGAGCTCATTCCGTATGCGCGGTACATGTACTGCCAATGCACGATCGCCTCGCTTCGTATCTACCTGGAAAGAAGTCAGCAAGTAGGTTGAAATACATCATATTAACAAACTAGCCTGGAGAATATGCAGAGCCTGCTGCAGGTCACTATCGACCTTGCGAAAGTCGTCCAATTGATGAGATAGACGAGACTGAATGCGATGGTGAGCCCGAGCGGTCGGCAGAAGACATGCGACGGCAAACCTCCAGATCCTTCATGCGCCCTTCGTATTCAGCAGCTCTTTTGGAGACTCTCTTGAGTGATGCTTCAAGATTCCTGAGTGCGGTCGATCAGAAGGAGACTAATATAGAATTGTGACTTCATACTCAGTGGGTACAGACTCGCAAGAGGCATTGCTGCGGGAGGGATAGATGTCATCTTCGAGGTGGAAAGACATTTGCGCTGAGATGTCCGTAGTTAGGGACTCTCGATATAAGGATGGCGACTGGAGCGGTTACATAAAATCACCCAAGCCCTTCTTCTGATTGTTCCACGTGATTCACGGTCCGCAATCCCGACAACACATCACATTACGTCCATATATTCTATAGTCGGAACCTATCAGTCCCCGCGGGAACGACGGCCGAGCAGCTATGCGACTACAATCAATTCTAGTTGCAGAATTGCAGATGTCAATATTAGCCTGGATTTCTTTTGTTTTCAGTTGCCGATGCATCATCAGCATCATCAGCCATGTGTTGATCCTTCTGCGTGATCCCAAGGGATTTGTCACATGCCTCATGGGTCTTCTTGGGCCTGAGTCTGTTTTTAAGGCCATCTTCTTATACAATAAAATAGAAAAAGTGTTCAGAGTACCCAAACTGAATTTGATACTCTATGTCCACATGTCAAGATGTGAATGACCTTTCAGCATTCCTACGGCCCAGCGGGGGTAGCACAGTATGGCTAAATTTGATGACAGATTATAGAGCTTGCACATTACTGACTTCCCATCGTGTTTCAAGTTTGAAAGTTCCGCACCAATGTCAGTTTCAAATATTACCATATTTAGTAAAGAACGAAATGAGTGTAAATGACATACATGTCAAGGTGGCGAAGGACCACAGGCGATTGAGGACACTTACCCCACTATACCAGTGATGGTGTCCACGTCGTCTTGCTCTATAAAATGGCAAGGCATAAACAGACTTCACCACATGGAAGGAGTAGCTGGATTGTGAGCAAGTGGCGCATCAAAAGTCCTGCACAAGATAAGTGATTATTTTTAGAAGATTGTCTTGGCATCTGCTTGTGAGCACAATTAACTTTTCCAAGGATGCTAATGATGGACAAAGGCATGGAGTACGCATGTGGGAAGTCATTGACTTACGATGGGTCATTGTCTGCATCTGCACTGATGCAGACAACAAGTATCGGATAGAGTGTGTAAGCTAAGAGAAAACAATGTTGTGTTAATTCACAGAATATATAGTACTGACATTTGTGTATGTACATTAT
>Ga0153944_1000177_pt1 | contig 27142 bp, 42 predicted proteins | sample TSNJ028MetaG_FD_104703 | JGI IMG/M metagenome (GOLD analysis project Ga0153944, IMG submission 104703) | Attine ant fungus gardens microbial communities from New Jersey, USA - TSNJ028 MetaG | ecosystem: Host-associated > Fungi > Mycelium > Unclassified | place: USA: New Jersey, Wharton State... | reverse complement strand
AGACGACTTGGCGCGCGCTTGACGTATCTGCAAATGAGAGATGTCTTTCTATCTCTTGGTCCCTGCGTTAGCGCGAATGAAGGTCGACCAGTGATCTGCGACGGAGAAATGGATGGACGACGGTCGAGAGCTGATGAGTCAGTCAAGTTTTCTTCGTGCGTAGAGCTTTGAGAGAAGGGAAAATCAGGAATTGCCGGGGAGGAAGTATCAGAGGTCGACGTCGACGTCGACGTAAGACCCAGGACAGAACAGGTAAGAAGCATGTAGTAATAGGCGTGCAATGCGTTCAAAAGTTTGTTTATGACATCGCCAGGATGAAGGAAAACACTTGTTTTAGTTGCTTGCAAAAGAGGACCATCCGCCAGCTTTTGCGCCCGCTTTGTTCCATCGGGATCGGGACAGTCACCGTATTTAGGCATCTCGTGAGAGATATAACATGCAAGAGCGTTAGTGTATTCCAATCGAACGGCAGCATCTCTGTCGCAGATTAAGCTCAAGGTGTCCTGCCAGACATCAGGAGTAACTCGGTTCCTCCTAGCCACACGGTTATCCTGACTCAGGTCTCGACTCGAGCGATCAGCAAGTTGCGGATAATTCGGTCTAGAGGGTACGTGCACAGCTGTGAAATCGGATTTATTGGCAGTATCAATCAAGCCCGACAAACCAGCCAAAAGCGCCCGGATAACGGCTGACCGAACACGAAAGTAACCAGGTTTTCCGGGAGACAAAACCCCTTGGATCTCGACGGTGTTCAAGCGGACGATCAATTCTTGCTGCGTGAAAGAGTCAAGATACATTGGTAAGTTTAAATCAGTTACATACCGCCAAGTCTTGAATCTGGTCAGAATAGTAGACATGAGTCCCAAGGGATGCTATGCACTTTTCCAATAGTCGAATAAGGGAGTCTTCCGGGTCAATAGTTGAGCGTCGGATGAGAACTGTTGTCAGGTTCGAAATGATATCAGACGACGAAAGATTTATCATTCTAGTAGGCGAAACGAGGACGGTGGTGATCATGGCAGTAAGTGCTTGATGCATAGGAGTGACTGATTTTGAATTTTGATTTTCTAGTAACCGTTCCACAAGCCAAGTGGGAACAACATAACGATACTGATATTGAGCCCAATCAGCTATTCTTTGGGCCAACCAGCAGCAATGGTCTTTCTCGATCCAGCCCGAAAGTTTATCTAAATTGTCAAACGTGGATTGCATGATAAAACCGAGCTGCGGACTATTTGCATTTCTAAGCAGGGAGAACAAAGCCCTCAGGGCAGCATCCGAGACTTGTCTGCTCGACGGTCCTCGTTCACCGTCCACGTGAAGGTGGATTGAAGCAGCGCGACGCTCGTATGTCGGACACTGGCGAAATTCGGCGAGTGTAGGGGAGATTGGCACTTTATCAGTGACATCAATAGCTCTGTACTCATAAATACTTATGTAGCTTCATCAAAGAACGCACGCACTGCTCATTGAGTTCCGATACCTCTGATTGAAGCAAGATGAAGATAATTGGATTGAGAATGACAGCTACTTGCGCTCGAAATTGGACGAAGTCGTTGAACAGAGCCTCTGAATTCAGTGCAGCCGTCACAGCCGAAAATCCAACCAAACGCGTGCTGCAGCTACATGAGGAGGGTCCAGAAAGCTTCTCCGGTAAGTGTACTGACCGATTTCGGGTTTCAATGTCAGCGATGTCACTTCGGCTGAGGGAGGCAAAGATGCGAAGGGTGGAAAGGTAACTTGCAGCCAATGCGCTATCAGCACCTATCGGATGACCGTCAGTGTATGTGGTCCAAACAGTAAACTAAACAAGGAGAGCATTTGTAAGAAGTGTGAAAGCTGTGGATGAACTACCCACAACGCTGGCTGCTCTTGCAACGACTTCCAAGTCGGAGATCAAAGAGGATAGAGTTGTATCGACAGAATTAACCAGAAAAGGTGATAGAAGTGCTATGTCTCTTTTACATTCAATCGCCAGAGCGCGGAATATTGAAAGTGTAATCAGAAGCGACCTTGATCAATCTGTCTCAGAATACAGGCCGAAAACTGGTAAGAGTAAGACTTACGCTCTCATACGAAGATTTCCGCTGCACGCCTTCCGGCATTCGGACCTTGAGCGCTTCTCCAGCTCGATACCCAGCTTCGTTAATTTACTGCGATTATTAGATCTGCAGTTCTGAGGTTAACAGGCGGAGGAAGTAAATTTTGTGGTACTAACGCATAGTAGGTTAGACGACTAAGCTCATGAGAACTGGGCGCGTAATTTGGAGCAGCAACGAGTGCAGAGGAGGGCGGATAGCAAGCATTGAGGAGTTGCACGTGATTGGGAGTAAAGATATGCATGGACGAAATGGAAGGCACTGCGCACAGACTGGCGTAGAAGCTTGGAAGAGAAGAAAAGGGGAAGTAAAATTGCGAGTCACCAGTGCAGGCTATGTCATCAACGCCCTGAAAGACGTGCAACGTATGTGACGTCGGGAAAACGATGCCCGTGGGAACAATTCAAAAAAAGTCACACAGTTGATATTTGCCCAACCTAAGTCACTCACTAGGTGACCACTGTCTTGGTAAGTTTGCTATCCTTTTGCTCTTTCATGATGAGTGTTCTTGCTGTGCACCAGACCAAGTGTCGCTTTGACGAACAATACCTAGGCTCCCCTTATACGCACGGGATTGCCCTGACCTTGATTGCCTTTGCCCTTCTAATCTCAAGCTCTAACCTTTTTTCTTTTAGGACATGCAATGACCGAGTTTGGACTACTAGCACAGCTACCTTTAGTTACCGACACAACTGTTCTTACATTTGTAGGCATTTATGGCTATTATCTATCAAAATCGCGTACGTCCGTTCTGGTTGTCGTTTGCCTTTCGCAATCGACTCGAAAACCCACTCTGGCCGTACAATATAGGGGTTATTTCGCATCTTTGTCGTCAGAAGTCGGTGCGTTTTTGATCCACTCATCCACTGAGAAGTGACAATATGCGTACATTGGGATGGTACCATGCTGGCCGAGTTTCAGCAAATAAAATGTGATATGTTAAGTGTGCTTACACAGTTTGTCCACCCCCTTCTGCGATGATTCGTTTTATCTCAATGTCCGTCGTACCGTTCAAGTACCCGCTCAAATAGACACAGACCGATTGGAATATTCCGTTGGATTTTGAATTTCGAGCCCATTGAGCATCTAGCTTCCCTTGCCTGTCTTGAAGATACAGTCTCCGATTTTGCCGCTCTTCTGCAACCTGATGCCCAGTTGAGACCGAGACAACACGGTCTATCACCCAAATTATTTTATTTTTAATGAATATTGCAAGTTTATATAGCCTAACCATATGTTCGCTTGCCTATATCCGAGTGTGTAATCGGATTGTCTTCATTCTTGAGGCTGCACAGCAGTCCCCTGTTGAGTTCCCTTATAGTAGGCTTGAAGCTTATCGCCTGGACTTCGTAATCTGAGTGTCTATGTTTGCGAGACTTGGAACGTCCAAACATACTTCCTTCCTTTTCTTTGGGCGTCAGAGGACTCTGTTGGCTGTAAGGATGGTACCGAGTCTTCTTTGAGGTTGATGTTTTGGCAATTTTAGGAAAATAGCGCTCCATTTATAGCAAAGTATAAAAAAAATGAATTGAGTGCTAGGCGCGAAAGACAAGGACACTTTGAGGGACACATTTACGGGCGCCAGTGTCTTGGGCGTGACCGTGACGACAATCACATAGTGACACAACTTTTATCGCAATCGGCATGTTTAAATTTCTCTCGATACCCATCTTTAGAACTGTCTATCCTGGTCCTATTGTTGAACGCATTCTTCGTCGATACATGACTTCAATACGAACTTACCGAGATGCCATAGATAATCTTAACAGCCTTCAGTCTAATGTTGCAACGCTGGAAGCTGTACGTGTCTCCGGCGGACGCTCGAGCGAGTTTGCTATTCCAGAAATGTTGGAGTATCTTGAACGGATAGGCTATTCAGTACGTCAGTAATGCTCAGGTAACCAGTGTGGTTTGGTACCCGAACATTCTTCATGACAGCCCAACGAACTTAACGCTTTAAATGTTATTCATATCACTGGAACAAAAGGCAAAGGGTCCACGAGCGCCTTCGTGAATTCAATCTTGCAACATTCTCAACCATCATGGAAAGTTGGTATGAGAGGCATCTTCAATTAAAAATCCTATGTTAATATCGTAAACTTTAGGCCTTTACACTTCACCTCACCTGGTTGCAGTGCGGGAACGAATCCGCATCAACGGTGCTCCTATCTCTGAGGATGACTTCACCAAATACTTTTTTGAAGTATGGGATAAGCTTCAGGAGAACGACAAGGTAAGTATTCCGAGTTGACCAAATATCTTGGGTTCATCTACTTGACAGCGCAAACTTCCGTTTACAACTCTGATGCCAGGCTACTTCCGCTTTATGACACTCCTTGCCTTCCATGTTTTCTTGAAAATGAAGGTGGATGCAACCGTCCTCGAGGTTGGTGTTGGTGGAGCTTATGATAGTACAAATATTGTACCCGAACCTGTGGTGACCGGAATCACAGCGTTGGGAATCGATCATGTGTCTGTACTGGGCAAGACACTAGAAGAGATTGCATGGCAGAAAGGTGGGATTTTCAAGGTCAGTTCCATATGCATTGTTTGTGTCCTTACCTGAACTTTACCAGCGAGGTATTCCAGCGATCACCGTCACCCAACCACCTAAAGGATTGAAAGTGCTCGAGGAACGAGCGAAAGAGCTCTGTGTTAGTGCCTGTATCACACATGCACGATGTAGACACTGAATTCAGGGTCAGTCATCTTCGTTTAGCGTCCTACAGGCATCCGACACTTTATCCAAGATTCCGTTGGGTCAGTTAATCCCATATTTTTCTAAGAAGGACTTACATGTGACCGCAGGTCTTGCTGGAAAACATCAGCTTCAGAATGCCACAATTGCAGTCGAGCTCGCACGACGTTTTCTACAGGAGCGTCGGGCTCTCGAAGACGCGTCTGAGCTTCCTCCGAGTTTTGTTGCTGGACTCAAAGCAGCCAGATGGCCAGGTCGCTGCCAGACGGTTGCTGATCCTGTCCACGGCAATTTGACCTGGTATCTCGATGGTGCGCATACCGCAGAAAGCCTGGGTTGTTGCATGGACTGGTTTCTCAATCTCGGTGTTGGTGTTGACTTTGAAGGAAATTCGTATGTCCTACTTGAATTAGAGTTGTTTTAAGGATTCTGAGCCCTTTGTTTCTAGCTCACAGACAAAAAGGGTCCTTATCTTTAATTGCACGAGCGGACGCTCAGGTCAAACCTTCCTCAAAACAATAGATGGAAAGATTACTGCATGGACAAAAGAGAGAGGGCAGTCATCATCTAGATTTTTCGACCATGTTGTCTTTTGCACCAATGTAACCTACGCCGACGGGCGCTTCAAGGATGGTAAGTCAGGAAATGTATTCAATATGAAAATTTCCTAAATCATAAACAACCAGATTTAACAACAAAGGCCATTTCTCACGAAGAATTATCGAATTTAACTACTCAAAACAAACTCGCGACTGCGTGGTCTTCTCTTGTACCAGAATATCCGACGGAGAATATTTATGTATTACCTTCAATTGAACATGCAATTAGTCAGATCAAGAAGTTACACGATGGAACTTGTCCGATGAAGGTTCTTGTGGCAGGCAGTTTACACCTGGTTGGCGGTGTGCTAGAGGTCGCAGACTTATCTGAAATCGCTCTTTAGTTCTTACAAGCCGACTAATTATTTACAATACACTATTGTCAGGTTTCATTGGATATATCGAGAATGGATGGAATGACGAGCGTTGATGAAGATGATATGATGCCTTGGAGTTTCAGAAGATTAGTACTGACGCAAGGCATACAAATGTGTCAAGATGGACTGGCTCATCGAAATATTATACATCCTTACCAGATAACCATGACACCGCTACTGTTGATTGCAGACCATCCTTCTCCTTCTCTTTTCGTGGGTTCACGCCTTAGGGGAAAGAGGGAACCGAGTGTTTTTAGACCAGCCGTGGTCATTTCTGATTTGATAACTGTGTGAATCATGAGCCTCAACAAGAATGAAGTCAGAGGCAGCTCACATGGAATGTCTTTTCAGGAGATAAAGAGAGCTCGGCTTGTCTTCGAGACTGGAGAAGTCGTGATGGAAGAAAGGTCACTGGAAAGGAGGAAGGTAGACCAATGTCAATGTCATCCAAATTTGATGTCCGGAGAATTGCACGAAGGCGTTTCATAGCGTCCACTCGTTTTTGACTACTAAACTCCTCCAACGTGGATTCCTTCTTTGACCTGCTTTTCCTCTTCGAAACATCCTGAACCACCTCCTCGAGATGTGATCTCGGTAAATCAGTGTTCTCTTGTTTCGAAGTTTCTACAGTCATTTTGAGCTCTCTTTTGATAAGGATGGATACCATCTCAAGAGTGTGTGCATGCTGCTTGGCACAAGCTTCTATATGGTTGAGTTTCTCATAGATGCTTTTCTTGATTTTCCATTGCCCCTCGCAGCATACACAGCGCTGGAGTTTGGACATGGTGTTTTCTGAAACGCCAATGGCAGACAAACGTGCTCGTTTTCGATTGCGTATAACTGTGCCCCTTGTGGATTCATTGGATTCACTCTCAGGCAAGATCCGTGGAGTAGAACGGACAGTGCCTCTTGACAATGGAACCTGAAAAGCAAACTTATTCAGGGATGAACGTGGCAGTTCTTCAAGGGGCTCTGGTGAAAACTCAGATTGTACTGTATGACCTTTATGAATAGTAACATAAGCCAGAGAATCTATGATCATACAATTATCTGAGCCTGGGGCCAACTCCCTGCCTTGAGCTCTCCGAGGCGTGCATTTGACCTCCCCCTCTAGCTCTAATTCCTCTATGACCATGATCTCACCATCTGATTGTCTACCAAAAGAGCGTATAACAGAGAAAGCAGTGCGCTTTCGTAAGCTCCCATGCAACGCGCGCCATGTCACTTAGTCACATGTGTGACCTACAAATCGCGACGCGCGACGCGACGCGGTACATCGGTGGCGTGTGACAGCTGACGTGTCACGAGATCATTGTTACACACCCTTCTCTAAGGGATCTTCCTCTACTTTGTCATTTTACTTCGTATACAGTATTGTAACCGGGTATTATAGCTCACTTAGGTAAATAATATTGTCACTCCGCTCGCTTGCGGCAGCAATTCTTCTGAATTTGTTCCAACTCACGGCAAGCCTATACCTGTAGAGTCTCAAATTGTCCTTCGTGTCTTGGACCTGAGAGATGTGTCTATGTCGTTAATGTTCATCTATAGTGGGTGAATAAAACAATTTTTGTGTTTGTTCGGGAAGATTCATGCCAACATATATATCTTGCCACTCAGGTGGTAAGCGATCGCAATCCTCTGCATCGCATGGATTTGGCGCTTTCAAGTTTCCTAAATACAATCGCACATCATATATTTGGTGCCATCGATCGCAAGCGTCTGTCATCGCCGCGGCTTTAATGCAGCTTCTTCGACCTAGCTTCTCAAATAGTTCCCCGATCTGACGTGATTTTTTTCCGATGCATTTTTTCCAAGACATACCAGCTTGAGCCAATGCTCATAAGATTGTGACTGCTATTGATCAGTTTGGGCAGCTGAAAACTAGACAATATATAAATCGAGTTCTGATCTTTTGTTCCTTTGTTGCTAGGAATAATGCTCCTGTTGTATAGGATGCAACAGAACAACAATATCTAGACAAATAGAACCGAGATGAGAATTTGGATCCCTAGGGATCTGAACCACTGACCTTAGGATCAGGTGTTATTGATGGTATTTGTAGTGTCCCTTTGAACTTTGTCAATTCCTTGGACGTATCAAAAACGCTCAATCATGAATTTTGGTAAACACGGAAACCTAGCTCCTGTACAGACGGTCAACCCACAAGAACTGTACCAAGCGATAGTGGATGCTTCCAGTCAGAACCCTTCTAGGGTGCATTCCTCAAGTGCCCGATTGGAACAGATGTCTCGAATGCTGGGAACGATCGACGCACTACAGGAAATTGCAATCCAGAGAAGCCTGCCTTTACCAATACGGCAACAGGCCGCCATACAGTTCAAAAACTCAGTGTCGGCGTCATGGAGATCACGGAGGTACTTGTGGGCGACGGTAGCACAAAAACAATGCTGATTTAACAACTAGAATCCTTTCAGATGAGCACCGCATGAGAATTCGGGCTCGAACATTGGGCCTACTTGACGAGGCAGACGATGCTGTAGGGGACAATCGCAGTCTTATAGTGTGATCCGTTTAAGTTCTTGTACAGATCTCTCAGTGTAACAGGACTGTCATCGCCACGATAGCTCGCCTGGACTTTCCTCATAACTGGTGAGACTTCCCGCAATCGTTCAAAAAGTCAAAAAAAAAATAAGTCATTCAGGCCGGATCTCTTCGACAATCTCATAGTCACAATTGATTTAAGGCTGACTAGCCGTTACTCTGCAGGCCATGATGAACAACAAGATGCACTGATCTTACTCAGGGGCCTTGAGATCTTGAATACTCTCATCAAGCAGTTCACAACCATCAAAAGGCCAAACGGTGTTCAGCTGATGGCTAACGTGTGTATTAAATTTCATTTGATCAGCTGCTGGTTAGAAGATGATCTCGTAGATTGTACAAACTTTCAGAGACCGACTCTTTAGTTACTTTGGGACGTTAGCATTGACTCTGTCGGCAACACTCAATCTTTCCGCGATCCTGACAGAGAAATTGCTTCAAGACATCATGATCACTCATCTCCTTTACAAAATTTTGGTCAAGATTGCCGTTTGGTCGTGGCAATGGTTGAATAAGTACTCAAAAGAAGAGGCAGCAGCCGCAAATACCTGGGTAAGTGACTAAACCTTACTGCTTCTTATTAGGCCTGTTGATAAACGAATCTCAGCAAGCTCAACTCTTCACGTTCTCATATGATTTCACCCAAAAATTGTTCAGTCTCCGAAAAGACATTGTGATTGCATTGACCAGAGACGGGAAGACCGCCCAGGCCCATAAGCCCCTTCGAGCTCTCACGAAGCATGTTCGCACCTGTGGAAAATATTTTCGTAGACTGCAGCAACTGGATACATCCCGTTTCGTAGAATTACCACAGTGTGGTGATCTGGTTCTCTATCACTGGAAACAAGTTGTGGATGCAACGGACAACTCTCTCGAACTAATCGCTGGTAGGTTTGGAATGACTTGGGCAGATCTTGGGCTAATCAGTTGCCTATCAGATACAGATGAGGTTGTTTATCCGACTCAAATCTTGGTGCAGGGCATGGTTCTATTTAAAGAGAGTTTGAGTCAATGGGCTCCGATACGCAGAGACGGGACAGGAAATCCAAATAGTAAGAATATCATGCACGTAATGAGGAATATTTTCATATATCATTACAGCGTTAACACAGGAATTTGTGCAGAATGCTGTACAACTGCTCATCACACGTTTCATACCTTTGAATCCCACGGACCTTGAAAGTTGGTCGGCTGATCCTGAAGGGTGGTTGATTCACCAGGACAAAGAAGATAACCAGTGGGAATTTGAAATTCGAGTAAGCCACCTCTGCTCAACGTGCTTTCACTGTATGATTGAGCCTCTTATCTAGCCTTGCAGCGAACGAGTGTTGTTGATTTTGATAAACAATTACAGCGATTATGTCGTTCCTTTGTTGTACGAGATCTTCAGATCTGCTAGTGCGTCTACTCCCAGCTCCAACCCTGTTCACAATTAAATTCAATGTGGCTTTCAGTGACACCGGCGGTTGATCTCAACGCTGTCATTCAGAAGGAAGCGATCTATTGTGCACTAGGGCGCTGTGCACATCACCTCAAGAAGGAGATCCCCTTCGACCAATGGCTCCAGCACACTCTGGCTGTTGAAGCTAAGGAATCTACTAATCCTAGGTACGACTTTGACGATCTGAGTTTTCTACCTTTAGTCAACTAGTATAGCTATCCTATTATCAAACGTCGCATTGCCTGGTTGATTGCAAAATGGGTTTCGGAGGATTGTGCTTCACCAGACAATCCTTTGATTTGGGATGTTCTTGTACATCTCTTGGGAGATCGTAGTCCTTCAACCGACACTGTTGTTCGTTTGACGGCGGCAACCGCTTTGAAGGATTGTATAGACGTATGTCGTATCATTCCTTTTCTTAAATCCTATTTCACCATGATTCAAATACTAGATTTTTGGGTACTCTATGAATTACTTACTCCCGCATCTTGCAACTACAATAAGACAGCTTGTGCAGCTGCTAGGAGAAGCCGAAACTCTTGAAAGCAAACGCTGTGTAGATACTGCGCTCAACACCATGATCGAGCAAGCTGGACATCGAGTATGTTTGATCCTTTTTTTTTGAATTAGCTTCATCAATTACTTGTATACCTTAGATATCACCTTTCGTGTCAATGATTGTTGAGCCCCTTCCTCATCTATGTGGGTGGCTGATCAGACAAAGTTGTGCTGGAGATTGACTTTCGATAGGGTCATCTGCTGGCGATGACTGGTTGTTCAAAGCATCCCTATTGGTTACGGTCACCAAACTTGTTGAAGCCATCAAAGAACAATCGAATACGCTTGGTGCTGTGGTTGTCCCGCTTGTTCAAGAGAGCTTCTCTAACGTTTGTTTCCTGATCTAATGATCTCCAACCTTGCTGACCTCATCCCAGGTGCTTCAAGAAGATGGTTTGAATCTCTGGTTATCGGCTCTTAGGAATACCACGACGATAGCGAGCGTTGATGGTGCCCCGGCTCTGTCAGACCTCATACCTAGTGCTCTGGGGCTTCTTGCAGATGATAAAGACGTACTTGGCACAACAATTAATATCGTTGAATCGTATATCTTCCTTGATGCCTTAGGGGTTATCCAGGTAGGGTCAGTTTTCGTTGATTCCTTAGTGCCTACGAAGTTTTGTAGATATACGGTGCATTCCTTTTCGAAGCACTCACGCGGGCCATAAAATCTCATGCATTGCCTACGAATCTGAAGAGCCTTACCGGTCTCACGTGCATCTGCATTCAGCTCACTCCGCCCACTGCCTGGGCACCACTCCTTCACTCCTCTGGGCTTTTTGCTTGGCTTCTGGATAAGATTGTCGAGAACGAGGTATGTGGTGGACTTTTTGCAAATGAATATGACTGTTGCGTCTGACTGTCTGGACAGACAAATACTCTGGTAATGACTGAATTTATCTATGTCTTCGCTCGGATCGCCCTGGCCGACCCTCAAGTTTTCTCACAGCTGATATCTGCTGCAGCTGGTCAATTGAATCAGAAGGAAAGCTATTTGATGGAGGGTCTCTTGGATCAGTGGTGGAGCAAGGTTTGATACTTCATTTTTCTTCACCTGCATCTGCTAATGGATAGTCCCGGCAGTTTGATAATATGAGTGAGCCTCGACATAGAAAGTTGACTGCCATGGGAATTGCCTCTTTTCTGTCCACTGGAAAAACGGAAATTTTGGCCCGATTGCCAGGTGAAATATTCAACCTTTGGCTGGACGTCTTTGGCGAGATCAAGGAAGCCCAGAATTTAAGTGGTTCATATGCTGACAGTGATAGGTACGTCGACAGGCGGTTTTCCCTTCACTGTTTACCTGTTTCTAGTTCTCCGCCGCCTCTGAAACGCTATTGGGATGTTGACGAAGCTCCCTCGTGGTTCTACCAAAATACGGAGGGTACGCCTGAGTATGAGCGACGTAAGGCAGTATGTATAACGCAACTTGAAATCAATGGGAGCGCTTGCTGATGATTTTAGGTTTACGATAACGACCCTGTCAGAAGGATCCAACTCAACACATTCATCAATGAAAAACTTCAAGAGGCTGAGCGAAATTCTGATCCTGCATTCTTCAAAACTATTGTTGTAAAAGCTGATCCCACAGTTTTTGAGCAAATTCAGGCCGAGTTGGTCTGATAAAAATTTCTTTGCTAGACGCATTAATGTTTTCACCCCGCAGATGAGACGCTTAGTCTAATAGTCGTCAGATAACACGGACTCTCTATAGCTACCCAGCGACCCAGATATGTCTGTCGTATCTAGATCAATATCGCTGCTAAGTTCATAATCGCTCCCACTTCCTGAGCCTGTAATCTCGACTTCATATCTGTTGGCACTAGTTACCTCCTCCGTACATCTCAAACACTCCCATCCATGCTCCTTATCTGTATCGTCCGCTATTCCCATCAGTCGTTCAGTTAGGCAGCTATAACAATATATATCTCCACAAGAAGCTATGTAAGGGATGTTGATAGGATATGCTGGAAGTTCTGGATCCTCCGCTGCAGAAGTACGCGGAACGAGAGTGGTACTGGGAATAGTCGCGGATTCGGACACGTTGAAGCTTAAAGATGCGTTTTCGGCGCAGATGGCACATTGGTCGACGGGTAAAGACCAGAATTTGTCACGCCTCTTTGTACCGGACAAAGATGATTTCTGCAAGCTTGAAGCACTGGGACGATTGACAACCGGAATGATAGAAATCAACTTGGATGGGCTGAGGTATGAAAAAAGTTTATTGAGTCGTCGCCGAGCCGACCGACCATGAAGAAGAGGTAACAAGAATATCAAGAACTCCTGTATAGAGTATATATCAGGAGAGGAGGTCGATAGAAATAATACTTACAGTAAAAGCATGCCAGACCATTTGACGATTCATAAATTCGTAGCTGATATCACGCCTCACTTGACTCCTCGAAGGAACAAGTTGCAATCGCAAGAGCCGGTCTGCGAGCGTCCGATATCTGAATCACCCAAAAATAAGCCATAGGCTCTACAGTTGGAAACAGTAACTCACCGCCCACTCCACAAAAAAGCCAGGAAGTTCAACAACCCGAGTAGAGTGTGTAAGGATTCAGTCGATGTCAGTACATCCCATGCTATTCGTCGTCGGTCTTTAGAGGGAGCATCTGGCCAGGCTCGCGAGAGGGCATGGGTTCTAGTCCGTGAATGTAGATATGGTACAAGGATGGTCAAAAATCCATGACAAAGGAGAGTTATGCGTGGCAACCCGGATGCTGAGACGAGGGTCAGGTCACGCTCGGGGGCCGAAAGTGGATACGTACGAGCGAGAGATCGATTGACAGTTTGAGGCGTGAAATATCGAAGATCCTGCAATTTTGCACCGTAGCTTCCTCCATTATCCCATACCGACAGTTTGTAGAGAAAAAGTTGTATGAGTAGACCGAGTTCCGGCTCAATACCAGCTTTAGTGGTATGCTGAATGAGCCGGTCAAGTATAAGTATGTATGTCAAGTACATTACGCACGCTAACGAGAGAAAAGGCCCTGAGTATGGGTTCTTTTAGGACTTGCGCAAGCTCTTGGTCTAACAATACCGCATCAAGCTGTCCAACACGGACGACACGCTGTTTTGGGGTTTCATGAGGACTTAGAGAAATGCTGATTGAAGCTATCTTGGGCGCGGCAGTCCGCCAGGCGTTCTCCAAAGTTCTAAGAGAACCAGTCATCGGTTAAGAGAACGATGTTTATATATTGAAAGCGCGGCTACATAAAGTCATAGGCATCTGATTATGGGCTAGCACTCGGTCACATGACTGCAGAGAGAATCAGCTTCTGATCCAAGATCGTACCAACATTTCTTAGATTGCAATGTCGGAAGTTATCCAGCAACTTGTACTTGCGACAATAGCTTCTCATGGGACAATAAACGACACCCGCACACTTGTTCTTCCAGGACAGATGCAGCCAGCTACTTCTAGCGAGGACCAGATCAGTATTCTCGGTGCACTGAACTCTTTAATGAGCCGTGAAGTCTGTATTCAATATCCCTAAAAATATCCAATGCTTATATACTGTAGATGGTTACATACCATGCCCATGAGGTTATATCCCATGCTCTGACACCAGAAGGTACGCAGATTGCTAGCCAGGGGTCGCATGAAGCACGAGTCTGGCAAGTCCTTCCGGCAAAAGGCGAAGGCACTTCTATCTCCCCCGCTGAGCTCAAGAAACTCGTGGGTGATGAAACAGCCAAAGTTGGTCAAGGTCGTGCTTTTAAGAATGGTTGGATAGGAAAGGAGGGTAACGGCCTGATCAGGCTGGTGCGTTCATATAGCAGCAAAAACTTTCGGACGAAGCGCGCTTGTGTACTGATGGATGACACAGGTCCCAGTAATATCTGATGCAACAAGAAATGACATGCAGGAAATAGCTTCCACTGGTACACTTGAAGCCGGCGAAAAGGTCTTAGCAGATCTTCGCAAGCGTAAACTGATCTCTCAACGGTGAACATGACTCATATCATTTGACCAGCATCCTTATCAGTCAAGCAGGAAAGGTCAATGGTTTACTGTCAACAAAGGCTCTAACTTCAACACATCAACGACCAAACCAGAGACAGACTTGACTGTTGACATGCTGACTTCGTATGTTAGCCAAAGCAACATGTTCAATTTCTAGAAGTTGAGTTCACCTACCACAGCGGAACGTGGAAGACTTCCACCTTCAAAAAATACAATTTCGATGCTGATGGTGTGCCTATGAATGGTGGTGCCCTACATCCTCTGCTAAAGGTGCGCGAAGAGATCCGCAGCATTTTCTTAGAGATGGGGTAGGTTTATCTACCAGCTGCTCACTCTCACTGCTCAATGCAGTCCTCGTAGCTTCGCGGAAATGCCAACGTCATCCTTTGTTGAATCTGGATTCTGGTGCTTCGACGCTCTTTTTGTTCCTCAACAACACCCTGCCAGGGACTTACAAGATACCTTCTATTTATCTGGTGGGTGTTTGCACTGAAAAAATTTAACCAAACACACTAAGTTCAACATACTTTGAAAGACCCACAAAAAGCGCTCCCTCCTGAGCCAGAGTATTACAAACGTGTCTCAGCAGTCCATGAACACGGTGGATTTGGCTCAGTTGGTTATCGTGCCCCATGGTCCCACGACGAATCCAGTAAATTACTGCTTCGGACACATACAACAGCATCCTCAGCGTACATGCTTTACAAGCTTGCTGCGAAGTGTCGTGGCGAAACCGTTGAAGACGATGAAAAGGCATCCACCCATGGTCCTAAATCAACAACACCCCTGAGAGCTGAGAAGGACGACGGTTTTCGCCCGGCAAAACTCTTCAGTATCGACCGTGTCTTCCGTAACGAGACCATGGATGCCACCCATCTCGCTGAGTTCCACCAAGTTGAAGGTGTTGTTGCAGATCGCGACCTCACTTTAGCTGACCTCATCGGTTTCATGCGAGCTTTCTTCAAGAAGATGGGTATCGACCAAGTCAGATTCAAACCGGCATACAACCCATATACTGAGGTATGGTGCCCTTCAGAAGTGTTCATCGATATATTATTTGAGCCTATCTATTTCCTAGCCTTCCCTGGAAATCTTTGCATTTCATCCCCAGCTCAATAAGTGGGTTGAAATTGGCAACAGCGGAATGTTCCGACCCGAAATGCTTGAACCAATGGGATTTCCGAAGGACGTCCGTGTTCATGGTTGGGGTCTAAGTCTGGAACGGCCGACAATGATCAGGTGAGCCACGATATTCAGTACGTTATGTGATTCTACTTAGAAGAATGCTCAGGTATGGCATCAACAACATTCGGACATTAGTCGGGCACAAAGTGCCTATAGAGGGCATAGAAAGTTCACCAGCAGTAATATTTCAGATTTAATCATCCATTTCAGATGTACAGCAGGAATATACTTAGAAGGAAAAGACAGCAGCATTCTTGCGATTTCCAAACGTGTATACGAGTGCCTGGCTCATGAAGAGTCCGACTGTAATGCCTATGGTCACAGCAATCATTGCACCTCCAATATCAATGCCATTTCCGTTTGCGGTGATCCCGCCCGCGTATGAAAGACCGGACTAGAATCAAGGGATTGAATTGTTGCTGTTGAATTCAAAGCTATCAAACACACGAACTTACCGGGACGAGAAATAGGACGCCAGTAACCATCGACGTGAAGGCAGTACCTCCCATCCTTCGCGAGTAGATGTTACCAAGCAATCCGACGGTAAAAGCTCCAATAGCTGACACAATATCTGATCGATTGAAAATATAGTGATTGGCTATCTTGTTTGAGGCATATGAACAACAAGAGATGATGACCATGACAGGTAGCTGCTTGCTGCGGAATGGCTGAAGGTTTGCCAGCGAAGATAGGAGTGAGAACATTGGGACAATGATAAAGGAAGTCCAGGTTGGGAATGGCTGTAGATACCAAGAAAATCGTTTAGGTCGATAACAGCCATCGATAATATCGTACTGGGTTGGCGAGACGTTGTGGTTAAAGGTCCAGGTCCCGATCAATGGTATAGCTACAGTGGTGCCGTTGTCTGCAACCCAAGTTCCGCTAAGGCTGACGGTACTGCTGATGCTAGAGGCAACTTGTTCCAATTGAGCGCGATATGACGGATCAAGTAGCAGGTAAAAGTCGGAACCGATTTGAAGGCCAAACCCCTGGAAAGCAAGTATCAAATTATTGTGCGTTCATTTTGTGTAGAAAAAACCTTACGAGGAACAGGGTATATATGAGAGCGTAAACCATCTTGACGCTGCCACAGACAATATTCTTGGATGCGAGTTCCAAAGAGCTGATCACTATCAAATCCCATGAAGGACATGTTCTTGAAACGATCGGACTACGCACAGATGAGATAACCGGGGAGGATACCAATGATACCAGACGAAGATATTGCAGTATAGCAGAAGACCTGACTTCTGATGGCGCTTAATCCCCTGGCAGCGAAGGATACGAGGATGGCCACAGTAATTCTATGCCTGTATTAGTCCAAACAGTCAACCTCAAAAACAAACGTCCACAACTCAAAGACATTGGTATAGAGCGCGCTCTTTGTAGCAACGCAGAGTTGAAGGACTGAGAGGACAAATGCAGAAATCCCAGCAATCCACATGTCTACAAAAGAGCCACCGAAAGCGAGAGGGCAGATTAGCGCTGAGAGACAGAAGGCCAGAAAACAGCGAAAAGACACAGGATAGACGGGAGGGGCCTCCAGTAGAGCATCAAGACTTGCAACCGCTTTTTTTGCACTAATTTCGTCATGGACGACATCACGATAAATTTGATGAACTTTGTGCAGAGCGCCAAGAGAAAGCCTGCCACCGCACTTAAGGAAATGTGTTTCAGACGTTCCTAGTTCCTGATCACCGAACGAGCAGATAATAACCCCAGGGAAATGGATAAATTCAGCTTCAACCTCGAGAATGCGGGCAGCAGCAATGAGCTGAGATTCAATACGATGAGAAGGTGCCCCGAATGTCATCAAAGCTCGAGCTAATTTAGTCAGAAAGTCCTGTCGATTTATCATAGCTTTGTACGATAGTCAGGCACATCTGACAGGAAGGACAAGGCACTTTACAGGTTATGTTATATTCAATCTTGATGCGCATCATGTGCTTGCGTCGTGTTTTATAGTCCATTTGACGAAGTGTATTTTTCTCCAGATCGTCCAGGTCTTCAGCGTGCCTTCCTGTATCATTTTCACTAGGGGGCTCCTTGGGCGTTTCATCCGGTTCGAAGTCTGATCCCAGTGAATTGAACGAATACATTGAATCTCCTCTTGTCATGTATCTTGGCCGTGTAGACTTCCTTTCATGAGTTGGAGTTGATGGGCTCTCCTCGTTGATATTGGGTTCTCGTTCCACATTATCGTTGATACTGGCATACCATTCTCTGACCCCACTCAAGTAGCTCCTTCGTTGCATGACTCTGTCAGTCCTGTTTTGTACAATCTTGTCTGGAACATCTTCTGATTCTCCTGTAGCGGTGCTCCTCGGTGTATGTATTCGAGTTTGATCTAGCCCGGCAGCGTCATCGGGGGCTGGGATTTCAGAGGGATGGTTATAGGAGGAGAAAGTGTACCGGTTCCGCACAGATATTGGGTCAGCTCTATCTTTATCAATGTGAGGCGACGCATCTGTATGAGGGTCTGATGGCATTCCGGATGTAAGAGGAGAGTTGGGACATTGACCAACCTGATAACCCGTTCTAGCAATCGACCGACAAAAATAGCAAACAACTGTGACCTGCCAGCCACATAGTTCGGCAGTATCTGTCTGTGTCTAACGACAATAGCTCCAGAAATGATACAGACCCACTTCACAAGTGTTGCTCGTAATAGACACAAGGAGTGGGCAAATGGAATTAACAGGACGCTTTTTCTCCTGGTTTAAGGGTTTCATGCTCGGCGTAAACATGAAACCTCTAATGTTCACTGTCTAATATAAAAACACTGATGCACGAATTGGAAATAAAACAGAATAATTTTCACGATGTCTTCAGATTGTTTTATCTGTAGTAAAGCGTTGGACTGAATAGCGTTAACAACCACAATTACAAAAAATAAGAGGGAGCGATAACTCACCATAACGTGACTTTGTCAGGCGCTGATCAGGAAAAGACCTAATGACGACACTGATCAGTAAACAACAAGGTCATGTGAACATAGCTTTTTTTCATTTCTATTCCGCAACAAGCAAACTAGCACTAAGACGCGAGGGGTTATGAAGAGCCCAATGTCTGGGGCATATCTACAGGAGAAAGGAGTAACTAGTGGATAGGGAGGATTGCAGTGTGTTCGAAGGTGATGTTATAACTTAGTGGGCCAGTACCACAGAATCAGGAGGTGATTTTGCTTTCTGCTTGTCTATAAAAATTTTGTTTACACAAAGCTTATCAAGTCTACATGAGACTCAGGTCAGAGTTGGCACCGGTTTTCCTAGGGTACAATCATACAAATACAAGGAATCAATGGAGCACTTCTCCAAAATAGAAATCACGCAAATTCAACGAAAATTCACAAATCTGAGTCCTAACTGAGTATCGCCCTGAACACCCTCGATATCCTTGAACCCAATCTTCTTATAAAACCTTTTAGCTTCCTCATTCCTCGGATCCAAACCAATCCAAACACCATCCACCCCCTTCTCCTTCAAACATTCAACTGCCTTTCCAATCAGTCTCTTTCCCCACCCTTTTCTTTGATACTTTTCTAGGATATTAATATGTAAATGTGCAGGGGAGAATGCAATATTGTCTTCACGAGCTTGATAAGCGATTGGATTATAGAACCAATCAAGATACGATCGATCCCCTTTCTTGGTGTCAGGTTTATCAAGAGGAGATCCGTAAAGATATCGGACAGCATGAACAGGAAACCAATTCTCATAAAGATCCTGTTCGTATTCTCGGGTATCAGGAGAACCAACAACGTATCCCACCACCTCTTTCGTATCCTCTTCTTCCAACACATACGCAAATGTCGCTTTGCGAGTAAGATAAGGAACGGCGAAGATCAAGCCAGGGAGCTCGGGAAAATCATGCAATTCCTCTGCTGATTTGCCGGCATTGGCGGTGAGAAGACACACGCGAAAGAGTGCATCTGTGTCGGCCACGGTGGCTTTGCGAATCACTAAGGACATCTTGATTTGATTCAATGTGAGTTTGCAAATTTATACACCATCGGATAAAGTTCGGATGGAGATAACTCTCCTGGCAATACACGGCAAAAACATATTAGCGGAAATCACCAATAAATAGATATGACAACAACAAAAAACGTCCATGGTATATGAAATTGCCCCGAAGAAATTAAACAGACTCTAAGCCAACCCTGCGTTCCTGAGCTCCGTGCGTAATCGATGTTCATGCTCGATCGCCCTCAACACCTGGCGATTGCGCTCGGCATCAGTGGGATCCAAGGGCAACGGCGGATGCTGGGTAGTCGCTACAACAATCCTTCCTTGTCCATTTTCAGCCCTAACCATTGCTTCATCCTCGTCCTGGGTGCGATTCCTATCATTGGTAGAAGAAGCCCCTGACACGCCTCGAAGTCCGAATACCTGTTCGAGACGGGGAAAGAGCGCAAGGTTACGAGCCTCGCTGGAATGGGCAGATGTGTTTGGTTCCCGATGGGAGGCCAAGATGCCACGCTCCCACCTCTTGACTCTCCAAAAACCGAGGAGCGATGTAAGCAAGATAAACCAGCCTTTGGAGTTATCAGCACAGCGGATCAATAAGAGAATGAAACCGACACTCACCAACAGTCATGAGGAAAAAGGACAACCACTCGGTTGTGGCATCAGCCACAGATGAGGCACTCTGGGCGTTAGGCACAGGGCCTGTGGTCGTTGGTGATGTCAAATTGACTGCACGGTGTTGACCCACGAAAGGATCTGAATCTCCACCTGAAGTAAAGGGTGGTGGACGTGAGGGGTCATGCCAAGTTTGCCAATCAGAGTCTTCGTCCAACTTTCCCCTAAGAGCAAATCCGTACTGGATGAGCGTGACGCCGAGTCCAGCTCGTGAACCAAGGCGAGCAGCGTGTGTTGTGTGGAGCAAGTAAGTAAGTAAGAAGCCGACGAACTGGAAAGACACTGAAACAAGCATGTTCCATAAGAAGGAAAAGACAGAACCAGTTGGCAAGGAGTCGATGATCATCTCGCCAGCAGAGTTGGGAGAGAGTGGTGCATGGACGGTGGTTTCCCAGTACGGAGGAACAGCATCGGCTTGAGCAGACTGATATGAAGGGGGCGTATCATTCCTAGTCTCTTCGGGGACAAGGTAAGTATCATCACCTAAATTTTCTCGTTTGAGCACTATCGACGAAGCAAGATATCTGAGAACCAACCTTGTTGGATCCGCATTGGTGGAGTGGGCTTTGCTGTGACATTGGCGAAAACACCATCGTTTGAAGACCCACTTCCGACTGGTCCAGAGGGCCTGTCGTAACTAATGCGGAATTTATGCACTAATTGGGGAGGGAGAACAGCGGCAGCGGTGCGTCTGAGCCAATTCATATGGAAGGGTGGAGCGGCTGGATGAAAAGAAGGGATGAGGCCATTTGAATTGCCGATGTTATTTGGGAGGGCTGTGGAGGAAGGGATAGGCGGTGAGCCCGGGGGAGGATAGTCATAATCAACATTTTCAAAATCGTAGGTGGATGGTACTGTGGCAGATTGAGTTCTGCCTGAATTTGCAGAAGAACGGGATGTATTGGATGCTAGCTGTGGGTTGAGAGGCTGAGTTTCCAAGGCGCTGTGACTGTCGCTGTCGTCGTCGTCGTTGTCATTATCGTCGTCGTCCTCCGAGTAGTCAAAGGCCGCAGCCATCTCCTCCTCCTGATCACGTTGAGCCTGACTACCTGGCCGAGGGTTGGGAAGAGGGACATAGCGATGGGACATGGTGGTGAGCAAATGAGAGTGGAAGTGAGGCTGTTCTACAGCGTTGTTTGGTCGTCTTTGGCACTGATGATAGATAACAAGCTGCGCATAACATCAATATTGACCTGGATGACGTCAGCAATGGCCCTCTGCACCCTCCACCATCGCCTCGGTCATGTGACACCATTCTCCCCCTACGCCACACTGCTCACCTCCCCCAACGGCTCCCTCTCTCTCCAGCCTGTGCACCCACTCGACCTCCCATCCTCCACCCTCGAGTCCTCCACCTTTGGTCGTCTCTACTATTACCTTGCCCTCCAGTGCGACGGCCAACTCCAGTCTTCCTGGCACTTGTCCTCCGTCAAAGCGGTATGCCTTTCTGTCCTTTCTGGGTCATATTTCTCATCATTCCCAGTGCCATCTCCCCCATGCTACCTCTCAGACACTTGTTCTCCATACCGACAATTCAAAACCCTTCGCTGTCGATTATTTTGTCTCCCCTATCCCCCAGGATGCCTCCTGCCCCAGCGTGTCATCTAAAACGACCCTCGTCGAGTCCATCAGAGATCTCAACACTACAGTCATCTTCAAATCATCACATTCACCCCCACTGTACGAGACTTTTTCTCTTCAACTCACCCTACTCATGTCGTTTCAGGCCTCAGCTTCGTAGTCCCCTGCCCCTCACCCCGACAGGTCGACCCGTCCAGCCTCTCCCCCACAAGTCCTTCCTCCAGAAGTACTGGATATACATTGCTCTTTTCTTGCTAGCTCTAGGTTTGTCCTTTAATCATGTTCACTCGATCACTGACCTTCATGACCCTTCAGTCCTTACAAGCAGCGAAGATACAGGGCCTAGGAGACATGCCCAAGCTTAAATTTATGATCCATACGTTGGTGGTCCAGTCATCATCTACTGCTCAGTTCTCAAGCACGCGTATTATACTTTAACACTACTCATCGTTAGTCCAGACCTTGTCCATCTGCTTTTTGAATGGTTCTAGCGTCATCTCCAAGGCCGAACAAGGAAATCCAATCTCGAACTTTTCCAGTACACTAGGATGCAGGATACCCAGAATTCCAATTGCAGTATCATTTATTGTGCTCTGAGCCGCTTGCTTGAACCCTGAGAACTGGCCTCGTTTCTCCGGAGGTGATCTGTAATATATCGTCGCGGCTCGTCCAGGGAAGAACATCGGGTCTAGATTTTGATTTCAGTCTATTCCAGTTCCCATTGGAGCAACGTACCGCTCGATTCCTGCAGGTAATAACCCGTCGCAGCCTCATTATCAGTGCCCCGAATGCGAGGTACTTCAAGCATTTTCATTGCACGATCAAGAAGACCATGAATGACTTCAAATCCGGCCGTCTTATTACACCACACCGCACCTGCATGCCGTTCGTTACGTGCCTGACGCTCCCGTTTGACATCCTTGAATGCCACGTCTGACGTCTCAAAAATTTTAATAGGAAGTGCGTGTGAGCGATTCTCGCGGATAGTCTTCAAGAGACCAGAAATCAATGTCGTTCGAACTACTTGGAACTCGAGCGACTTGGGATTCGCAATCTTGATCGCTGTATTGTTGTCATCCTCGTGGTTCAGCCATTCAAAGTTTTCCTCGTGCGAACACTATCACAATATGTCAGTTTGGTTCATTGATAGCGATTGAGCTTACAAGGATGAGAGGCAAAACTTCAACCCAGCCTGCCAGAGCCCATTCTCGACGAATGACATCGGAGAGTTTGCTCACTGTCAAAGGCTGACCCACTGTACTCGTTGTCGGGAACACGTCTGGGAGGTTATTGAATCCATACGCTATCGCCGCGTCTTCCATGATATCACATTCATGAAGGATATCAGGCCGAGTGGCCGGAATGTGAACAATAATTTCGTCCGGACTTACAGATGACAATTCGGTACGCAAGCTCATTTTCTCAAGTAACGCCGAGGCCTCTGGTGCATTAAGATTGAGCTTGGTGCAAGAGTTGATGTAAGAGGCATGTGCTACGGTTTGACGTTCGGAAATGTTGGGTGTGATACACACTTTGCCATCAGGGGACACGACCTTGATGGGTTCAATTCTTAAGTATCTATGAGTGCGACGGGAGCGGTCAAAGTCCTTCGTGATTCTTACGTGAATGGGTCATCGCAATATTCGGAAAACATTGTAGCGACTATGTTGACGACAATATCGAGTTTGGTCTGATCAATAGCGGTGACATCGATGAAAACGTTATGCGTGTTTAAGGTGATCTTGCTATGTTCAGAGTTGATGATAGGGGGCATTGAAAGGACATGATCTTCAGCATCATAGATAATTGGGTACACTGGTGAATCTCGAATAATATGCAGATATCTCGCGAGATGTTTTTCGGACTGGTGTGATGATCAATCTGGTCAGCCTCAGGAAAGAAGGGACGGGGGAAAGAGGCCGTCGATCGCAGGGAAAAAAGTACATTTATATCTTACCTCATAGACAGTCATCAATTCCTCTGCAGTATAGGCTTTATCTTTGTTCAAAGGAACAAAATTAATGTCTTTTGGAGGCTTTGCCTCATATCGAAAGGGTGGGATCAGGGTATCTAGATCGTGTGTTCCGATAGAAACTAGTTGTCTCCTTCGACAGATATTCTGATGCAATTTATCTTGAAGATCAATGAAAGAGGCATATGACCTTGGGGTGAATTTGATGTTTCTGAGAATGGCACCTGCAAAGAGAGGGCGGATTTTTGCAGTCTGAGGGGGTATACATTCACATTCCAAGCACTGAAATAAGAGTCGAGTTCAAACGCACATCAGGGTGAAGATTGATCGTTAACAGATTTGATTCCCCTCCCGGAGGGTATACAAGCTTATATCGAGGGGCCGGGGCGTTGCCCAGGAAAGTATTGAGAACTCTTGAGATGCCTTCTATGCAGAGTAAATCATATCTAATCCTCTATCAAGCCTGTTCCTTTCTGTCCTACAAATGAAATAGCGCACCTATTTGCAGGAGTCTCTATTTTCAGTTGCTACCAGTGGCACAAACAACGTGAGTATGACATAAAGGGGTTAAGTATCACATCATGGTCGTACCGGACGTTCTGCAGGCAATCCTTTCTTGATAGCTTGTTCGACTTCTTCCGTGGTCTGAACCAAAATATATCAGCATGCTGTTGAGTAGCTTTATCCAGACAGAAAAAAAGTACATCTTCGTCGATTTCAAGGCCATACTCAAAGCATAACTTGTCAAAGTCCTCAGTCGCTATTGCTTCAACTTGGAATCAAGTGGGAAACATAATCTGAATGAGATGCGCACAGTACTCTTGTCCAAGTCGCTCCCAGAGATCGGCCTTGTCAACAGAAATCGTAGGCATTTTTTGACACAGATGGAAGGGCAAGGTCCAGAAATGATCGAGTCCCCTGACTCCGGATAATTATTAGATAAGATCAACCTTGATGAAATACGTCGCTCTTCTCAGTGGTGGTAAAGACAGCTGCTTCAATCTCCTACATTGTCAGAAGAATGGTCATGAACTTATTGCTGCTGCTTCTCTTGGGCCAGAAAATGGGAAAGGTCAGGTGGTCCATCTCGATTCGAATTTCATGTTTGCCGACTCCCTCCCCATCCTCCCGCTCTCCCTTGAATCTCCAGAGGAACTCGACTCGTTCTTGTACCAGACTGTTGGACAAGATGCTATACACTTGGTCGCGCGCGCTCTTGATGTCCCTCTGTATCGACGTGTAATTTCTGGGAGTGCAATTGAACAAGGCTCTGAATATGGTGCAAGAGGCAAATTCACCAAAGAGGCTTATGGTGTACCAGGGGATGAAACAGAGGACCTTTATGAATTATTGGTATCCGTAAAGGTAATTCATAGCGAGAATAACATCCAACTTTTCCTTTTGTTCACATGCCGAGAGGATTAGGCTGTTCATCCTGATATCCAGGGTGTATCTGTCGGCGCAATTCTATCAAATTATCAACGTGTTAGAGTGGAGCATGTGTGAGTCTCCTTAAATATCAATTGCATCCCCTCAGAAACACTATTCCAAGTTGTTCTCGCCTGAACTTGACACCTTTAGCCTATCTATGGCAACGTGACCAAGCAGAGTTGCTGAATGAAATGGTAGAAGCGGGGATGGAAGCTATTCTGATTAAAGTTGCAGGTATTGGGCTTACTCCTGATCATCTGGGGAAATCACTAGCTCAGATGCAATCTCATTTAATAAATCTGGTACAACTATTTCAACCATTTCCTCGGCCCCTTTTTGAATTATAATAATCCAACAGAACACACTTTACGGTTCCCACATCTGCGGCGAGGGAGGAGAATATGAATCTTTGACCCTGGATTGCCCGTTGTTCAAAAAAAGAATTCAATTGTCAGTCATTATCATGTTGCAATACGTCTCGACCCATTGACCCTTCCCCCTTCCGAAAACTGTGATCTCTTAGGAATGACACTGAGATTGTCGTCCACTCGGATAACGCATTCGCCACAGTCGCCTATCTCAGAATAACAAATGCTATTCTCATTCCAAAAGAGAATCCAAACGTACATCTCTTAACAGTTCCGCCCCTACTTGAAAACGAGTTCCTCTCTGTACAAGATAAACTTCAAGAAGAGATGGATGTAAATAAGTGGCCTGTCATTGATTCGAAAAATCTGGGTCTTTCTCCAGTTATCAACTGTTCCAGCTCTCGAGTCGGTAATTGGGTCTCCGTTTGCAATGTTCAACGTTGTTCATTGGAGCCTCAACGAGTTATGTCCCTCGAGGATGAAGTCGAGGAATGCTTCACCATCCTACAAGGTGAGTCAGTCAGTCAAGCAACCTGATTGCTTATTTCACTTATCATTCAGAACATCTTGGACGATATCAGCTCACTATCTCCAACTGTACCAATATCAATCTATTCATCTCCTCTATCGACTTATTTTCTCGCATTAATACCATCTACGGAAAATACTTTGGAACGAGTCCACCCACGCGCACTTGCGTTGCTGTCGATCTTCCTCGTCCTATACGAATCAGACTAGACTGTACCGCCTTCATTGAACCTCACCCTTCCGCAAGGCAGGCTTTACATGTTCAAGGACTCAGTTATTGGGCCCCTGCCAACATAGGGCCATATTCCCAAGCAGTAGTAGTATGGACCCTCCCCTTCCGACTCTGGACGTAATTTTAGGCTAAACCTGAAATCTCAGGCCGAGGAACGAATAACAATATCTGGTCAAATCGGATTGAACCCGAGCAACTTGACTCTACCCGTGCCGCAGTCACTAGCAACGGAATTTGTTCTGTCCTCACAGCACGTCGCTAGAGTGACCGCAGCTCTTCGCCGTGGTTGGGAAGGATTAACGCAATCAACCATCTACTTTTTAGATGACGCGAAGCATATGCACGTTATTCGTAAGGGTCATAAGCTTCTCAATGTCTGTTCAGTTTGTTTCATGTAACTTCCACCAACTGACATTGCCACCTGCTCATCCGCATCGCAGCTCCCTGATTCTCCTACATTATTCGTCGCAGTGAAAGCCTTGCCTAAAAATGCACTCATCGAAAAACAAGTGCTACTTCATACTGGTCGTCGAGAAATCGAAGATAACGAAGGCGAAATAGAGGTTCAGATAGCTCATCCTGTTTTGTGCACATGTGCGATCAGTATCACTCTTGACAAGTTCAGATCGGGCTAATGCCTCTTTTTCAGCTGAAACAGAGGGAAACGGGTCCAAAATATACAGTGAGAGTCTCAAGTTCCAAGACGGACCCTTCCTTTGTGGGGTTATATTTGGGAGAGGAATTGGTAAGCTAGGCCCTCCTGATTGCTGTTTAGACAGAAGCTAATCAATCTTCGTTCAGATGAAGCACATACGCGGTCAAGCCTATTGATGACCTTTCAATCGGAAGCTGTTCTGTCCGCACGTGTATTCTACCATCCCAAAGCTCTACCTTT
>Ga0153944_1000176_pt1 | contig 27368 bp, 19 predicted proteins | sample TSNJ028MetaG_FD_104703 | JGI IMG/M metagenome (GOLD analysis project Ga0153944, IMG submission 104703) | Attine ant fungus gardens microbial communities from New Jersey, USA - TSNJ028 MetaG | ecosystem: Host-associated > Fungi > Mycelium > Unclassified | place: USA: New Jersey, Wharton State... | reverse complement strand
GGAAACAGGGATTGATCCTGCTGATATCAAAGGTGTGGGTATCAGCAATCAGCGGGAAACAGCACTGGCCTGGGACCGGGAAACCGGTGAGCCGCTTGGGTCTGCGGTTGTGTGGCAGTGCTCCAGAGGTGTCGAAATCTGCGAACGGATTGAAGCCGGGGGACATGCGGACATGATCCGCAGCCGCACCGGGATTAATCTGTCACCGTACTTTCCGGCAGCTAAGATTGCCTGGATTCTGGAAAATGTGGAAGGGGCCGGAGAAAAGGCCGATCATGGAAAACTCTGCTGCGGGACCGTTGACAGCTGGCTGGTATATAAATTAACCGGTGGAAAATCTTATAAAACTGATTTCTCCAATGCTTCAAGAACCCAGTTGTTTGATATCTTCCGGCTTAAATGGGATGAGGAAATATGCCGGCTGTTTGGCATAGATGTCCGTAATCTTGCTGAAGTCTGTGATTCGGATTCCCACTTTGGTAACACTGATTTTGCCGGCCTTTTCGATCGGCCGGTGCCCATTCACGGAGTGCTGGGAGATTCCCATGGTGCGCTGTTCGGGCAGGGCTGTTTAAATCCCGGGATGATCAAGACTACATATGGAACCGGCTCCTCGATCATGATGAATATCGGTACCGAAGCGGTGTTGAGCAGTCATGGGGTGGTGACCTCGCTGGCCTGGTCGATGGGCGGAAAGGTAAATTACGTTCTGGAAGGCAATCTGAATTATACGGGAGCGGTTATCACCTGGCTGAAAGATGATTTGGAGCTGATTGCTTCACCCGGTGAGACACAAGCCCTTGCCGAACAGGCGGCGCAAGATGACCGGCTCTATCTGATACCGGCCTTTTCCGGTCTTGGTGCACCTTACTGGGACAGCCGGGCAACAGCGGCGCTGGTGGGAATGACCAGAACGACGGGGAAGGCGGAAGTGGTAAGAGCGGGACTGGAATGTATCGCCTATCAGATAACCGATATCATTAAGGCGATGTGTGAAGACGCTGGTGTTGTGGTAGAAGAGCTGCGGGTTGACGGCGGTCCTACCAGAAACGGATATTTGATGCAATTTCAAAGTGACATTGCCGATGTTGCAGTTACTGTCCCTGATGCGGAAGAATTATCGGGGATCGGACCGGCCTATGCAGCGGGGTTAGCGCTTGGGATATGGCACGAAACGGTCTTTGAAAAAATAAAACGCAAGCGATACAATCCCGGAATGGAACCGCCGGTCAGAGATGAAAAATATACCGGCTGGAAAAAAGCGGTTTCAAATATACTAAGATGTTGGGGTCAAAAGGTATTTTGACCCCTGGTACCTACGGATTGCTACGCACTTTGTGCTCCCGCAATCCTGAAAACATTCGAAATCCGCCCTGTTCGGGCTATTTTCTCATGTTTTATGGGTCCCAAAGTCATGCTTTTTCATGCAAGCATGACCTTTTGACCCTGGTATCATATTAACAAACTAAGCAAAGAAAAGAGGAGACATCATGGAAGGAAAAATGAAGGTTTGTGTAATGACAGGTGCAAGGAAGATGGAATGGACGGAATATGACATTCCTCAGCCAAAAGCCGGCGAGCTTCAGATTAAGTTAGAATATGTTGGTGTATGCGGCTCTGACCTGCACTTTTATGATGAGGGCCGGCTGGCTAACTGGGTGCCGGATGGACCGCTGGTATTGGGCCATGAACCGGGCGGGGTGGTATCTGCTGTCGGTGAAGGTGTGGAAGGATTTGAAATCGGTGACCGGGTAACGATTGAACCCGGGGTTCCCTGTGGAGAATGCGAAGCATGCCGTACCGGTCATTATAACCTTTGTCCGGGCGTGAAATTTATGGCGATTCCTAAAGAGAAGGATGGTGTATTTGCAGATTATTGTACTCATGCTGCAAGTATGTGCTTTAAACTTCCTGATAATGTTGATACCATGGAAGGCGCCTTGATCGAGCCGCTGGCAGTAGGAATGCACGCCTGTGAACTGTCTAATGCGAAATTGGGTGAATCGGCTATCGTATTAGGATGCGGCTGCATTGGCCTGATGACGATCATGGCGCTAAAGGCACGCGGAATCAGTGAAATTTATGCGGTTGATGTGATGGAAAAACGATTGGAAAGAGCTGCGGAGGTGGGTGCTGCCAGAGTATTCAACGGAAAAGAGGAAGATATCGTTGAATTTGCTAACAACCTTCCGGGCGGCGGTGTCAATCAGGTGTATGAATGCGCCGGTAACCGTTTTACAACCCTGCAGAGCTGTAAATTAATTAAGAGAGCGGGTAAGGTAACGCTGGTAGGAGTATCGCCGGAGCCGCACCTGGAATTGGATGTAGCGACATTGAATGCAATGGAGGGTGAAGTGTATTCGGTATACCGCTACCGGAACCTATATCCGCAGTCAATTGCAGCTGTATCGGCAGGTGTGATACCGGTTAAAAAAGTAGTATCGCACGTATATGATTTCAAGGATTGCATCGAAGCGGTTAATTACAGCTTGACCCGTAAAGATGAAGTCATCAAAACGGTCATCAAAATGATATAAGTTTAAAATTAATTACAAGATTTTCAGCAGGCGAAAATTCTGAGCAAAAAAATATGAGGATAAGGGGCGGTAATCGCTGTCATCGGTGTGGGTGGCGATCAGAATTGTATCTAACTGTAAAGGCGTTCCTGCTGCGACGATAATTAACGAATGGGAGTAAGATGCTCCGTCAAATGATAACTGAATGATGTCTCCAATCTCGGCTTCAGAGATGGGGGCATCTTTTGCGCGCGGCCCTTTTCCCTTATTAGTGGTCAGAAAATTATACAGGTATGGAACGCCGGTCCAGGCGGGAGCCCGGTTGTTTGATGAATTATAATACCAGCCCAGATTCTTGGTGTAATTCATTTCTGATCCGCCGGCCAACAGGCATTGGGAAATGAAATTTGTGCAGTCGCCTCCCAGTTTGGAAAAGTCAAGATATCGCGGGTTGCGCCGGAAGGCCCATTGGTGGGCGTACTCAACCGCTTGTGATCGGTTATATGCCATAAAATACTCCTGAAAAACTTAATGTTAGGATATCTATATGCATAATGGGAGCTAATGTGCAAGATCTCAGGGGGAGCTTCCAATATTCCTTTATAAATTGTCAAAAAAAATTAAATCTGTTACACTATAAGTCCATGATCTTTCATCGAAAATGAAAGGTAAGAAACCAGAGAACGATTACTTAAAAGGTATAAATAGTATGAAAAAACTAATCATCGGTATACTGGCCCATGTTGATGCCGGCAAGACAACTTTATCAGAAGCGATGCTCTACACTGCAGGCAGCATCCGGAATCTGGGACGGGTGGACAATAAGGATGCCTTTCTGGATACTTATGCACTGGAGCGGCAACGGGGAATTACTATCTTTTCCAAACAGGCACAGCTGAATGTTGGAGACATGCAGATAACCCTTCTGGATACCCCCGGTCATGTGGATTTTGCCGCGGAGATGGAACGCACGCTGCAGGTGCTGGACTATGCAATTTTGGTGATTAGCGGTGCGGATGGTGTACAGGGGCATACCCGGACCTTGTGGAAGCTGCTTGAGATGTATGATATTCCAACATTTTTATTTATTAATAAAATGGATCAGAATGGTGTTGATAAGGCTAACCTTATGGCGGGTTTAAAGAAACGGCTGGATGGTGCCTGTATCGACTTTAGCCAGAAGGAAGAGGCGGATTTCCAGGAAGAGATCGCAGTGACCGATGAAGAGGTGCTGGAGTTATTTCTGGAGGGCGGAAATATCACCGATGCGGCGGTGAGCAGGCTGGTCGCAGAGCGGAAGGTATTTCCCTGCCATTTTGGCTCGGCGCTGAAACTGGAAGGAGTGTCGGACTTTATGCAGGACCTGGAGCGGTATACCTGTATTAAGGTTTATCCGCCGGAGTTTGGCGCAAAAGTATTCAAAATCACCCGGGACCGGCAGGGGATCCGGCTCACTCATTTGAAGGTTACCGGCGGCAGTTTGAAAGTAAAAGACCGGATTACCGGCGCAGGAGACAGATGGGAAGAGAAGGTGAATCAGATCCGGGTTTATTCCGGAGAAAAATATGAGGTGACAGACATGGCAGCAGCAGGTGCGGTCTGTGCTGTTACCGGGCTGACCATGACCTGCCCGGGAGAAGGTCTGGGCAGTGAAGAGGGGGCGGAAAAGCCGGTTCTGGAGCCGGTTCTTTCTTACCGGATCATCCTGCCGGATGGCTGCGGTGCGGCGGTAATGCTGCCCCGGTTGCGGGAACTGGAAGAAGAGGAGCCGGAACTTCATGTTATCTGGAATGAAGAACTGGGAGAGATTCAGGTGCGGCTCATGGGTGAGGTGCAGACGGAGATCCTCAGGAGTATTATTCTGGACAGGTTCCAGATTGAGGTCCGGTTTGATGCCGGTAACATTATATATAAAGAAACGATTGCTGAAACCGTCTTAGGAGTTGGTCATTTTGAACCGCTCAGACACTATGCGGAGGTTCATGTGATCTTAGAGCCGCTTACAGCCGGCAGTGGTCTGGTCTTCGCGGTGAATTGCAGTGAGGACGTGCTGGACCGCAGCTGGCAGCGTCTGATAATGACCCATTTACAGGAAAAGGAGCACCGGGGAGTGCTGACCGGTTCAGCTGTCACTGATATGAGGATTACCCTCGCAGCCGGCCGCGGCCATAATAAACATACTGAAGGCGGGGACTTTCGCCAGGCTGCTTACAGAGCGGTCCGGCAGGGGCTTATGGAAGCAGAAGCAATTCTGTTAGAGCCATACTATGAGTTCCGGCTGGAAGTGCCGGAAGGAGCGGCCGGCAGAGCCATTGCCGATATTGAGCGGATGCATGGGAAGTTTGACGGTCCGCATATCGGGGCGGGAATAGCGGTCCTGACCGGTACCGCTCCGGTTATATCGATGCAGGCTTATCATAAGGAAGTAATCGGTTATACAAAAGGAAATGGCCGGCTGTTTTGCAATTCGGCCGGATATAAACCCTGCCACAATGCGGAAGAGGTCATCAGCCGGAGCGGCTATGATGCTCTGCGGGATACTGAGAATCCGACCGGTTCGGTCTTCTGCGCTCATGGCGCGGGATATACCGTACCATGGAATGAAGTGAAGGCGCATATGCATGTTGAGAGCCAGTTTGTGCGTCGGGAAAAGCCGCGTGAAGAAGAGCGGAGTGCGGATCAGGGGAAGTTTGAAGAAAGATGGCTGGGAACAGAAGAGGTGGACGCCATCATCGACCGGACCTTTAACGCCAACAAGCGAAGCGGGAAACGTCAGGGCTTCCGTAAAAAGACGACCGGCGTATACCGGCCGGCAGTAACGAAAAATTACAGTAAGCCGGAAGCGAAGGATGAGTATCTGTTGGTTGATGGTTATAATATCATTTATGCATGGCATGAGCTGAAAGAGCTTGCAGAAGAGGACATTGACGCAGCCAGAGGAAGTCTGATTGATGTATTGTGTAATTACCAGGGGATCAAAGGGGGAAAACTGATCGTAGTATTCGATGCTTACCGCGTTCCGGGCGGCCAGACTAAAACTATGAAATACCATAATATTTTTGTGGTATATACAAAAGAAGCGGAGACGGCTGATCAGTATATCGAGAGATTTGCTCATCAAAACCAGAAAAAATATAATGTCACCGTGGCGACATCGGATGGTGTGGAGCAGATTATCATTAGAGGAGCCGGTTGCGGGCTGATCTCGGCCAGGGAATTGAAAGTGGAGATTGAAACGGCAGGAAAACATATCCAGAAGGAGTATGCTGAAAGTCAGCCGGGTGGGAATAAGCACTACTTATTGGATGATCAAACAGATATACTGACGGATTTCGGAAATTGAAGCAGGCAGCTATATAACTAATCTATAAATATGAGGAGGTGAAAATTGATGAACAGGAAGAAGGAAATAAAGATGTTAGGGTTTGCCTGCGTTCTATTTATATTGATTGTTGCTGTATTATATAATCCCTGGAGGGATAGAAATGTTTATACTCCGAGTGATGAACTGGGGGATCTTATTGAAGTGAGAAAAAATATTTGGATTACTCCAGAAGCGATGAAAAAAATAACGAATGAAGAGTTAGAAGAATTTCATGAGGAATATGGGCAAGAAGATGTTAATATCATAATCACGGAAATTGGACCATAAAAAATTATAAGTGAAAGAGGTAAAATTAATTTGTTCTATATTACTGATAATTTGTTTGGCTGGGAATAGTCAAATATATTTAAGCGCTGAGGGTATAAATGAGGAGAATACTATTACGTCGGAATATACAATTAGTTATGTCTATTGATGGAAATGTACGGTAACACAGCAGGCAAAAGGGTATCCATCGTTGCATATATCTACTAAAAAGGGGGGTATATAGGGTTCCGACATCGTATACATCTTATAGTATTGATAAGAAAGTTAAATAGTGATGTTACCAACATTTTTTCAGACAATATTTTGGAGATATTATTATGCCAAGAAAAAAGATGACCTAAGTATGATTAGTAAAATTAAAGGTGTTCGGCAAAAGTAAATTCCATGTCGAAGTGGAATTTACTTTTGCAACCGAATGCTTGTTTGAATTTCCGGTAAAATACTTGACGGGCCGTCTTTCGGTATGCTATAGTATTATGGCGAATGGAAGTAGGTCTTTTTTTTATACCTAAAAATCAGACCGTCAAATAACACAAATATGCAATCAAAGCGAGGTGGAAGTTGTGCGCACAAGAATTACATTAGAATGCACCGAATGTAAACAACGTAATTACAATATGACCAAAGATAAGAAGACACATCCGGATCGTATGGAAACAAAGAAATATTGCAAATTCTGCAAATCACACACATTGCACAAAGAAACGAAGTAGTCGTTTGGAAGGAAGTGAATGTTATGGGCGAAACAAAAGAAAAGGCAAGAAAGCCGGGCAGATTCAAAAGTCTGCAGGCAGAGTTCAAAAAGGTTGTCTGGCCGGATAAGATGACACTTGCAAAACAAACGACGGCAGTCGTTATTATTACCGTACTCATAGGCGTGATCATCACGATCGCAGATATCTTCCTCAAGTACGGAATTGATTTGCTCGTACGGTAATCGTCGGCAAGAAAGGTGATTTTATGGCAGAAGCAAAATGGTATGTAGTTCATACCTATTCGGGGTATGAAAACAAAGTAAAGGCCAATATTGATAAGACCATTGAAAACCGGCATATGGAAGATCAGATTCTTGAAGTCAGAGTCCCGATGCAGGAAGTAGTGGAGCTTAAAAACGGGGTCCAGAAGGCGAGCCAGAAAAAGATGTTTCCGGGATATGTGATGATCCACATGATTATGAATGATGACACCTGGTATGTTGTACGCAATACCAGAGGCGTAACAGGATTTGTCGGTCCGGGTTCCAAACCGGTTCCGCTGACCGATGAAGAGATGGCACCGCTGGGCATCAAGCAGGGGGGTCTGGTGGTCAGCTTCGAAGAAGGTGACACTGTGATGGTAACTGCCGGAGCCTGGATCGATACCGTCGGAGTGATTCAGTCAATGAATATGCAGAAACATACCCTGACGATCAATGTTGAACTCTTTGGCCGTGAGACACCGGTTGAGATCGGTTTCGCGGAAGTAAAGAAAATTTAGAAATTAAAGTTTGAAATTTAAGGCTTTAATGATATGGCGGCCGGTTATTTCGGACCGCTGCAGCAACGTGGGAGGGAAATCCCCGTCAATACCACAAGGAGGTAATTTAGAAATGGCAAAAAAAGTAGAAGGTTATATCAAATTGCAGATCCCTGCTGGAAAAGCAACACCGGCACCACCGGTTGGACCTGCACTTGGACAGTACGGTGTAAACATCGTCGAATTCACCAAGCAGTTTAATGCGAAGACTGCAGATCAGGGAGACTTAATTATCCCGGTAGTTATTACTGTTTACAATGACAGAAGCTTTAGCTTCATTACCAAAACGCCGCCGGCAGCAGTGCTGATTAAAAAAGCCTGCAACCTCAAATCCGGATCGGGTGTACCAAACAAAACTAAGGTTGCAACCATTACCAAGGCTCAGCTTCAGGAAATCGCAGAGCTGAAAATGCCCGACTTAAACGCTGCAAACATCGAGTCTGCTATCAGCATGATCGCCGGTACCTGCAGGAGTATGGGTGTTACGGTAGAAGAGTAAGAGAATTGTAAACAATGAAAGAAACGTGGAAGGGCCTTATGCCCGATACTACCACTAGGAGGTTAATTAAGATGAAAAGAGGAAAGAAATATTTAGAGAATGCTAAACTGATTGATAGAGCAACACTCTACGATCCGGATGAAGCGGTCTCATTAGTAAAGAAATCTGCAGCGGCTAAATTTGATGAAACGATCGAAGCTCATATCAGAACCGGTTGTGACGGACGTCATGCCGATCAGCAGATCCGCGGTGCAGTCGTATTACCGCACGGAACCGGTAAGACGATCCGGATCCTGGTATTCGCTAAAGATGCCAAGGCTGAAGAAGCTGCGGCAGCAGGCGCTGACTATGTGGGTGGAGAAGACTTAATTCCGAGAATTCAGAATGATAACTGGTTTGAATTTGACGTAGTCGTAGCGACTCCGGATATGATGGGTGTTGTCGGACGTCTTGGCCGTGTCCTCGGACCAAAAGGCCTGATGCCGAACCCGAAAGCCGGAACTGTAACCATGGATGTGACCAAAGCTATTAACGATATTAAAGCAGGTAAGATCGAGTACAGATTGGATAAGACTAACATTATCCATGTTCCGATCGGCAAAGCCTCATTTACCGAAGAACAGTTAGCGAACAACTTCCAGACGCTTATTGGTGCGATCAACAAAGCAAAACCGGCAGCGGTTAAAGGACAGTATTTAAAGAGTGTGACCATCACCTCGACAATGGGACCGGGGATCAAGATCAATCCGGCAAAACTGTAGTTGACACTACCAAAATATAATGATATAATAGCAAAGCATAAACTGCCGAAGACAGTAGGTGCCGCAAGGCATAAGCAGATAAACGCCTACCGAGGATGAGTTGAATTCTTAATTTATGAATTTATAACCTCTGTGTCTTTTTAGGCGCAGAGGTTTCTTTTGACTAGGCAGTAAAAATTTTAAAAGGAGGTAAACGATTCGTGGCAAAAGTGGAATTAAAACAACCTGTTGTGCAGACGATCGCTGAAGATATCAAAGATGCTCAGTCCGTAGTCCTGGTTGACTACCGCGGCTTGACCGTAGCAGAAGACACAGCACTGCGTAAGCAATTAAGAGAAGCCGGCATCCTTTATAAAGTCTGCAAGAACACAATGATGAAAAGAGCTTTTGAAGGAACCGACTGTGCGCAGTTGGATGAACATCTGGCAGGACCGAGTGCACTCGTAGTATCAAAAGATGATGCAACGGCACCGGCAAGAATCCTTTGCAATTTTGCGAAAAGTGCAGAGGCATTGGAAGTAAAAGCAGGTGTGGTAGAGGGAGCCGTTTATGATGCGGCTGGTCTGAATGAATTATCAAAAATTCCTTCAAGAGAAGAACTGCTTTCCAAATTACTTGGAAGTATGCAATCGCCTATCACAAACCTGGCACGTGTGCTTAATCAGATCGCTGAGCAGTGCGGTGCGGCAGAAGAAGCACCAGCTGAAGTACCTGTAGAAGCGGCAGCAGAAGAAGCGCCGGCTGAAGCACCCGCAGAAGAATCAGCGGAATAATCTAAAAACGAAAATCATAATGGAGGAAATATAAAATGGCAAAGATGACAACAGCTGAAATGATCGAAGTGATCAAAGAATTATCAGTATTGGAATTAAATGAATTAGTAAAAGCATGCGAAGAAGAGTTCGGTGTGTCTGCAGCAGCAGGTGTTGTAGTAGCAGCAGCCGGAGCTGAAGGTGCAGCGGTAGAAGAAAAAGATGAATTTGATGTAGAATTAGTATCTGCAGGATCATCTAAGGTTAAAGTGATCAAAGTGGTTCGTGAAATCACTGGACTTGGCCTGAAAGAAGCAAAAGAATTAGTTGACGGAGCTCCGAAAGCAGTTAAAGAAGGTGTGTCTAAAGCAGAAGCTGAAGAACTCAAAGCCAAGCTCGAAGGCGAAGGCGCAGAAGTTAATTTAAAATAGTCACGTTGGCAATGAGCAGTGCGAAAAAAGGCTGATAAGAAGCGGCTTACGTGCTTGCACATAAGCCGCTTCTTATCAGCCTTTTTTCATAGGGCGAAGCCCGTGCGCGAGATGAAGCGAAGCGTAATCGAGCGTAACTGCGGAGAAAAGAGCATCGCCGCCCTTCCCCGCAGAAGCGAAGCGTAATCGAGCGTAACTGCGGAGAAAAGAGCATGCATCCCCCCCTCCGCCCCCCCCTACTCTGCCAATACAAACCGAAATCCTGGGATAATCTCCCGGGATTTTTATGTCTTTCAGGTAAAACAAGGAAAATGGCGTTAATAACGGGTTGACAGGCTAATTAAATTTGTGTTATAGTTAAAAATGCGCTATTGTGGGGAAGCATGCCATGAAAAAAAGTGGATAATGGTTCCCGTAAAGTAGTTTCGGAGCAAAACAACGGAACAGGGGGGCTTCCCAGAGATTCATCTGTCCCCAAATAAATATACAAGGAGTGTAACGTCAATGGAGAAAAACAGAATTCGTCCCATTACAACCGGAAAAAGCTTGCGTATGAGCTATTCCAGACAAAAAGAAGTGTTACAGATGCCGAATTTGATCGAAGTTCAGAAAGACTCTTATCAGTGGTTTCTGGACGAAGGATTGAAGGAAGTATTTGCCGATATTTCTCCGATTGCTGATTACAGTGGTCACTTGAGCCTGGAGTTTGTAGACTTTACATTATGCAAAGACGACGTGAAATATACTATTGAAGAATGTAAAGAACGCGATGCGACCTATGCGGCACCTTTGAAGGTCAGAGTCAGACTATACAATAAGGAAACCGATGAGATCAATGAACACGAGATATTCATGGGTGATCTGCCGTTGATGACGGAGACCGGAACGTTTGTAATTAATGGTGCGGAAAGAGTTATCGTCAGCCAGTTAGTTCGTTCACCAGGGATTTATTATTCGGTTGCGCATGATAAAGTGGGAAAACGCTTATACTCATCGACGGTAATTCCGAACCGTGGTGCATGGCTGGAATATGAGACCGACTCCAATGACGTTTTTTATGTTAGAGTAGACCGGACCAGAAAGGTGCCGATCACCGTTTTAATCCGTGCCCTGGGTGTGGGTACGAATGTTGAGATTCTTGATATGTTCGGTGAAGAACCGAAGATATTAGCAAGTTTCGGCAAGGATACTGCTGAGAATTATCAGGAGGGTCTGTTAGAGTTATACAAAAAGATCCGTCCGGGTGAGCCTTTAGCGGTAGACAGCGCGGAAAGTCTGATCACGTCGATGTTCTTCGATGCCAGACGTTATGACCTGGCGAGGGTTGGACGTTATAAATTCAATAAGAAACTGGCCCTCAAGAACCGTGTATCCGGGCAGACTCTGGCCGAAGATGTGAAGAGTCCGCTGACCGGCAAAGTAATCGCGAAAAGAGGAACCGAGCTTAACAGAGAGCTGGCGGATGAAATTCAGAATGCAGCAGTCCCGTTTGTGTGGATTGAACGTCCGGAAGAAGAACGCAATGTCAAAGTGCTTTCTAATATGATGATAGATCTGCGCTCGCTCGTTGACATTGACCCGAAAGAAGTCGGGGTTACAGAACTGGTATATTACCCTGTCTTGGAAGGACTTCTGGAGGAAGCTTCGGGTGATATTGATGAACTCAAGGAAACGATCCGCAAGAATTTATCTGATTTAATTCCGAAGCATATCACAAAAGAAGATGTTTTTGCATCCATTAATTATAATATGCATTTAGAATATGATCTGGGTCATGATGATGATATCGATCATCTCGGCAATCGTCGTATCCGTGCGGTTGGAGAGCTGATGCAGAATCAATATCGGATCGGCCTTTCACGACTGGAGAGAGTTGTCCGTGAGCGGATGACTACCCAGGATCAGGAAGGGATTTCACCGCAGTCACTGATCAATATCAAACCGGTAACCGCAGCAGTGAAGGAATTCTTTGGTTCTTCCCAGCTATCTCAGTTCATGGATCAGAATAACCCACTGGGTGAGCTGACCCATAAGAGACGTTTATCGGCCCTGGGACCGGGTGGTCTGTCAAGAGACCGGGCCGGTTTCGAGGTGCGTGACGTACACTATTCTCATTATGGCAGAATGTGCCCGATCGAGACTCCTGAAGGTCCGAATATCGGACTGATCAACTCGCTTGCAACCTATGCGCGGATCAACCAGTATGGCTTTATTGAAGCACCGTATCGAAAGATCGACCGAACCGATCCGCAGAATCCGATCGTAACCGAAGAAGTTGTATATATGACCGCCGATGAAGAAGATGTATACCATGTTGCTCAGGCGAATGAGCCGCTGGATGATGAAGGACATTTTATTCATAAGAATGTCTCCGGTCGTTATAGAGAAGAGACTCAGGAATATGAAAAAGGTATATTCGAATTCATGGATGTATCGCCGAAAATGGTGTTCTCAGTGGCGACAGCATTGATCCCGTTCCTGGAGAACGATGATGCTAACCGTGCGCTGATGGGATCTAACATGCAGCGTCAGGCGGTACCTCTTCTGATAACCGAAGCTCCGGTCGTAGGAACAGGTATGGAGACCAAAGCAGCGGTAGATTCCGGAGTTTGTATTGTTGCTGAAGAGGGTGGTGTGGTAGAAAACGCCAGTTCCCGGCAGATCATCATCAAACAGGATGATGGTACCAAGAAAAAATATAAATTGACTAAATTCCTGCGCAGCAACCAGAGTAACTGCTATAACCAGAGACCGATCATCAGTAAAGGAGAGACTGTTGTAAAAGGGCAGATTATTGCTGATGGACCATCAACCTCTAATGGTGAGATCGCGCTTGGAAAGAATCCGTTGATCGGCTTTATGACCTGGGAGGGTTACAACTATGAGGATGCGGTATTATTAAGTGAGCGCCTGGTACAGGAGGACGTATATACTTCGGTTCATATTGAAGAATATGAAGCGGAGGCTCGTGACACCAAATTAGGACCGGAAGAGATCACCCGTGATATCCCCGGTGTGGGGGATGACGCCCTCAAGGATTTGGATGAGAGGGGAATTATCCGTATTGGTGCGGAAGTGCGTGCCGGTGATATTTTGGTGGGTAAAGTGACACCTAAGGGAGAAACCGAACTGACCGCAGAAGAAAGACTGCTGCGCGCTATCTTCGGTGAAAAGGCCCGTGAAGTAAGAGATACATCCCTGAAAGTACCTCATGGCGAATACGGGATCGTTGTGGATGCCAAGGTATTTACGAGGGAAAACGGTGATGAATTGTCACCGGGTGTAAATCAGGCGGTTCGTATCTATATCGCCCAGAAGAGAAAGATCTCGGTTGGGGATAAGATGGCTGGCCGTCATGGTAATAAGGGTGTTGTGTCCCGGGTTCTGCCGGTGGAGGATATGCCGTATCTGCCCAATGGACGCCCGCTTGATATCGTGCTCAATCCGCTGGGTGTGCCGTCCCGTATGAATATCGGACAGGTACTTGAGATCCACTTGAGTCTGGCTGCCAAAGCTTTAGGCTTTAATATTGCAACACCGGTATTTGACGGTGCTAATGAAAATGATATTATGGACACTCTGGATCTGGCAAATGATTATGTCAACTTAGAGTGGGAAGACTTTGAAGAGAAATATAAGGAAGACATACTGCCGGAGGCAATGCAGTATCTGTCTGAAAATAGAGATCACCGTGAAGTATGGAAAGGGGTTCCGCTTTCCCGCGACGGAAAGGTACGTTTAAGAGACGGCCGGACCGGGGAGTATTTTGACAGCCCTGTAACCATCGGCCACATGCACTATCTGAAGCTGCATCATCTGGTTGATGATAAGATCCATGCCCGTTCGACCGGTCCTTACTCGCTGGTAACTCAGCAGCCGCTCGGCGGTAAAGCCCAGTTCGGCGGACAGCGTTTCGGTGAGATGGAGGTTTGGGCACTAGAGGCATATGGTGCGTCTTACACCCTGCAGGAGATCCTGACGGTGAAATCGGATGATGTCGTGGGTCGTGTGAAGACCTATGAAGCCATCATCAAAGGTGATAATATACCGGAACCGGGCATCCCTGAGTCATTTAAGGTATTGCTCAAGGAATTACAGTCACTGGGACTGGATGTGCGTGTATTGCGTGATGACCAGACCGAAGTGGAGATCATAGAAAGCCTTGATTATAATGAAATGGATCTACACTCTATCATTGAAGGTGATAAGAGATATCAGTCCGAAAAAGAATCTTACGGCGACCATGGGTTCAGCCAGCAGGAGTTTGCAGGTGATGAACTGGTGGACATTGAAGTGGAAGAAGACGAAGAGGATGAAGAATCCGTAGAAACTGATGAGATAGAGTTTGAATTTGAAGAAATTTCAGACAACGTTTAGAAAGGGGCTCCGTTTATATGACAGCAAACAACTACGAAACATCATATCAACCGATGACTTTCGATGCCATCAAAATCGGTCTTGCCTCACCCGATAAGATCCTGGAATGGTCCCGAGGTGAAGTGACAAAACCGGAGACGATCAACTACAGAACGTTGAAGCCGGAAAAAGACGGGCTTTTTTGCGAGAAGATCTTCGGGCCCAGCAAAGACTGGGAGTGCCATTGCGGAAAGTATAAAAAGATCCGTTATAAAGGCGTCGTGTGTGACCGTTGTGGTGTTGAGGTGACCAAGGCAAGTGTGCGCCGTGAACGAATGGGGCATATTGACCTGGCAGCTCCGGTATCGCATATCTGGTACTTTAAAGGAATTCCGAGCCGGATGGGACTGATCCTTGATCTGTCCCCGCGGACATTGGAAAAAGTGCTCTATTTTGCCTCTTATATCGTATTGGAAAAGGGAGAAACCGATCTGCAGTATAAGCAGGTCCTCTCAGAGCAGGAATATCAGGAAGCAAGAGAAAAGTGGGGCAGCAGTTTCCGCGTTGGCATGGGTGCGGAATCAATTCAGGAATTACTGAGTTCTATCGATCTCTATAAAGAATATGAAGAATTGAAAGCTGGTCTTAAGAATACCACCGGACAGAAGCGTGCGCGAATCGTTAAGCGTCTGGAAGTGGTTGAGGCTTTCAGAGAATCAGGAAATAAACCGGAATGGATGATCATGACAGCGATCCCGGTCATCCCGCCGGATCTGCGTCCGATGGTACAGTTGGACGGCGGTCGGTTTGCAACCTCTGATCTAAATGATCTGTACCGCCGGATCATCAACCGTAATAATCGTCTGAGAAGACTTTTAGAATTAGGTGCGCCGGATATTATCGTTCGGAATGAGAAGCGAATGCTGCAGGAAGCTGTCGATGCGCTGATCGATAATGGCCGTCGCGGCCGTCCGGTGACCGGACCTGGTAACCGGGCCCTGAAATCCCTTTCCGACATGCTGAAAGGTAAGTCTGGACGTTTCCGCCAGAATCTGCTCGGAAAACGTGTTGACTACTCCGGTCGTTCAGTTATCGTCGTAGGACCGGAACTTAAGATTTACCAGTGCGGTCTGCCAAAGGAAATGGCAATTGAATTGTTTAAGCCATTCGTTATGAAAGAGCTGGTTGGAAACGGAACCGCGCATAATATAAAAAATGCTAAAAAAATGGTTGAAAGACTTCAGCCGGAAGTGTGGGATGTTCTTGAGGAAGTAATCAAAGAACATCCGGTTATGCTGAACCGGGCCCCTACGCTGCATCGTCTTGGTATTCAGGCGTTTGAGCCGATCCTGATAGAGGGTAAAGCAATTAAGCTTCACCCGCTGGTATGTACTGCATACAATGCTGACTTTGACGGGGATCAGATGGCGGTCCATCTGCCGCTGTCAGTAGAAGCCCAGGCAGAATGCCGCTTCTTGCTGCTTTCGCCGAACAACCTGCTGAAACCATCCGATGGCGGTCCGGTGGCGGTACCATCTCAGGATATGGTCCTGGGAATTTATTACCTGACCCAGATCAGACCGGGAGTAGTGGGTGAAGGAAAATATTTCAAGAATGTAAATGAAGCCATTCTGGCATACGAAAACGGAGCTATCACGCTGCACGCAAAGATTAAAGTGCGGATGGAGAAGACACTTGCGGATGGAACGGTAGTATCCGATATGATTGAATCTTCACTGGGGAGATTTATCTTCAATGAGATCATCCCGCAGGATTTGGGCTTTGTAGACCGCAGTGCAAAAGGAAGTGAACTGCTTCTGGAAATAGACTTCCTGGTTGGGAAGAGGCAATTGAAGCAGATTCTGGAAAAAGTGATCAATACTCATGGAGCAACAGCTACTGCTGAGGTATTAGATAATATTAAAGCAACCGGATATAAATATTCCACGCAGGCGGCTATGACCGTATCGATTTCTGATATGACTGTACCGCCGGAAAAACCGGAATTGATTGAAAAAGCCCAGGATACAGTGGATAAGATTACCAGAAACTATAAACGTGGTCTGATCACTGAAGAAGAGCGTTATAAAGAAGTCGTAGAGACATGGAAAGCAACCGATGATGCACTGACAGAGGCCTTGTTGTCCGGTCTTGATGAATACAATAATATCTTTATGATGGCTGACTCCGGAGCCCGTGGTTCCGATAAGCAGATTAAACAGCTTGCCGGAATGCGTGGATTGATGGCCGATACGACCGGCCGGACCATCGAGCTGCCGATCAAGTCCAACTTCCGTGAGGGACTGGATGTATTGGAATACTTTATGTCGGCGCATGGTGCCCGTAAAGGTCTTTCCGATACAGCTCTGCGTACAGCCGATTCAGGATATCTGACCCGTCGTCTGGTAGACGTATCGCAGGATCTGATCATTCGTGAAATTGATTGTGCCGAGACAGAGATACCGGGTATGTATGTAAAAGCATTTATGGATGGTAATGAGGGAATTGAAAGCCTGCAGGAACGTATCACCGGGCGCTATGCTTGTGAGGATATTAAAGATGCAAAAGGCGATGTGATCGTCAAGGCTGATCATATGATCACTCCGCGCCGGGCTGAAACAGTAATCAAAAACGGGGTTGGAGAAGATGGAAAGCCGGTTTCACAGGTGAAGATCCGGACCATCCTGACCTGTAAATCACACATTGGCGTGTGTGCTAAGTGCTATGGTGCCAACATGGCTACTGGTGAACCGGTGCAGGTGGGTGAAGCGGTTGGTATTATCGCCGCTCAGTCAATCGGTGAACCGGGAACACAGCTGACCATGCGTACCTTCCATACCGGTGGTGTTGCGGGTGATGATATTACTCAAGGTCTTCCGCGTGTTGAGGAGCTTTTTGAAGCCAGAAAACCGAAAGGTCTGGCGATTATTACTGAATTCGCCGGTAAAGCTGAGATTAGTGATACCAAGAAGAAACGTGAGATCATCGTTACCAATCATGAAACTGGTGAATCAAAGGCATACCTGATTCCATACGGCTCCCGGATCAAGATTCAGGATGGAGCGGAACTGGCAGCCGGTGATGAATTGACCGAAGGTAGTGTAAATCCGCATGACATCCTGAAGATCAAGGGTGTTCGGGCAGTACAGGATTATATGATTCAGGAAGTACAGAGAGTATACCGTCTGCAGGGTGTTGAGATCAATGATAAGCATATTGAAGTTATTGTGCGTCAGATGCTGAAGAAGGTCCGTATCGAAGAGAACGGCGAGTCTAATTATCTGCCGGGAACAATGGTAGACATTTTGGAATTTGAAGATAAGAATGCTGAGCTTGAAAGGGAAGATAAAGAACTGGTAGTTGGCGAGCAGATCATGCTGGGTATTACCAAAGCATCTCTTGCGACCAATTCATTCCTGTCGGCGGCATCCTTCCAGGAGACTACCAAGGTGCTGACCGAGGCAGCGATTAAAGGTAAAGTTGATCCGCTGATCGGACTTAAAGAAAATGTTATTATCGGTAAACTGATCCCGGCTGGAACCGGAATGAGAAAATACCGTGATGTAGTGATTGATGCAGGTATGTCAGCGGCAAATTCGGACGAATATATGCTGGATAATATCGTCGTTGATGAAATGGAAGAAATAGAATTAATTGACTAATCAAACGGATTATGAGTATCCGTTTCAACAGGACGCGGTGAGTAACTGCGTCCTTTGAGTATTCGCTAGAAAGGATGAACTATGATATTATTTAATTCAGACTATACAGAAGGGGCTCACCCGGATATTTTAAGAAAACTGGCTGCCACCAATCTGGTGCAGACAGCCGGGTATGGAGAGGATGAATTTTGTACCGAAGCCAGGGAGTATATCCGTCAGGCGTGTAATGCACCTGCAGCAGAGGTTCACTTTCTGGTTGGCGGGACCCTGGCCAACATGACGGTCATTTCAGCAGTGCTGAGGCCGCATCAGGGGGTAGTGAGCGCGGAGAGCGGGCATATCAATCTTCATGAGACCGGAGCGATAGAATCCTATGGCCATAAAGTGCTCACCCTTCCCAGCAGCGATGGGAAGATTACGGCAGGGCAGATTGAAGCAGCACACAAATCCCATTGCAGTGATGAGGCCTTTGAACATATTGTGCAGCCGAAAATGGTATATATCTCTCATCCGTCTGAGCTGGGAACCCTTTATACAGCCCGGGAGCTGAAGGATATCCGTAAGGTCTGCGACGAGTGCGGTTTGTATCTGTTTCTGGATGGAGCCCGGCTGGGATATGGATTATGTGCGCCCGGAACCGATGTAACACTGGAGATGATCGCGCAGATCTGTGATGTATTTTATATCGGTGGGACTAAAGTGGGAGCGCTTTTCGGTGAAGCCGTGGTCATTACGAATGCCGGACTGCAAGAGGACTTCCGATACATAATGAAACAAAAAGGCGGGATGCTGGCCAAAGGACGCCTGCTGGGTATTCAGTTCGGGGAATTGTTCCGAAATGGACTGTATTTTGAAGCAGCGCAGCATGCAATTGATCTGGCGATGGTACTTAAAGAGGGGGTATTGGCAAAAGGTTACCGGCTGTTTATGGATAGTGACACCAATCAGCAGTTTATAATTGCAGATGACGTGAAAGTAGCGGTGTTGAAAGATAAATACGGATTTACTTATTGGCAGCGCTATGATAAAAGCAGCAGTGTGATCCGTATCTGCACCAGCTGGGCAACCCGGGAAGAGGATATAAAGCAGTTGCTGGCTGATCTGTAGGCTGAGCATATAGGAAGGAATATTATGAAGTTACTAAAGAGATTTGCAGTGATGGTACTGCTGCTGATTTTTCTCAATTTTACATTTATTTCATCATTGACTGATATTCCCAACTGGCTGGGGATTATAATTATTGTGCTGGGAGCTTTATTTTATCTGATTTATGCAATTTTTCCGGGGAGGATCAGCGGTGATTTTAAACCGGTCATGTCCAGACGGATTAAGATCTTGTGCGGCGGCGGTGAGTTGATTATCGTGTCGGCAGCATGTCTGGTCATGGAGATCATTCTGTATCTGATCCTGTGGTCGCGGGTTGCTATGATGCTGAAGCTAATTAATGGAGTAATTTGTATTCTTCTGTTATTTACCCTTGCAGTCCAGGGTGTGCTGCGTCTGCTGGCAACATCAACTCAGATAAAACTAAGCCGGAAGTTGTTGCTGTTGTTGGTCTGGTGGTTTCCGGTCTTGAATATGATTATGATTTCCCGAGCCTGCCGGATAGCCAGACTGGAATGTGAACTGGAAACTCATTTGCAGGAATTGAATAAAGCACGGAAAGAGAATCAGGTTTGTCAGACCCGGTACCCGGTACTGATGGTTCACGGTATCTTTTTCCGGGACTGGCATTACTTCAATTACTGGGGCCGGGTGCCAAAAGAGTTAATCCGCAACGGCGCTAAAGTCTATTATGGTAAGCAGCAGTCGGCCCTGGCAGTAAAAGACAGCGCAGCGGAGCTGCGGAAACAGATCCTGGAGATCATAAAAGAAACCGGCTGCGGGAAGGTGAACATCATCGCCCATTCCAAAGGCGGCCTGGATGCCCGTTATGCTATCAGCCGTCTGGGAATGGCGCCGTATGTGGCTTCGCTGACGACGATCAATACCCCTCATTATGGCTGCGGGTGGGTCGATCAGATATTGAAAAAATTGCCGGATAAGCTGGTTCGGTGGGTAGGAAAGCAATACAATAAAATATTCTGTCGGCTGGGTGACAGTCAGCCTGATTTTTACAATTCGGTGTATGATCTGACCGAGAGTTTTGCCATTCGGTTTAATGAAGAGGTAGAGAATCAGGAAGGAATCCTTTATCAGAGTGTGATGTCCAAGATGGACAGCGCTAAAAGTGCCGGTTTTCCTCTGAATATTACATACCGGCTGATCAGCAAGATCCAGCACTGCCATAGTGACGGTCTGGTGCCGCTTCAGTCGGCAGTCTGGGGAGAATACCTCGGCCTTCTTATAGTGGCGGGTAAGCGGGGGATATCCCATGGTGATATGATTGATCTGTTCCGGGAAAACATCAGGGACTTTGATGTCAGGGAGTTTTATGTTGAACTAATTGAGAAATTAAAACAGAGAGGTTTATAATGGCAGAAAACGTAAATTTGGGGGTAATGAAAAAATGATTACCATTAAAGAGATTGCAGAAGAGGCAGGGGTTACTGCGACGACGGTATCCAATGTATTGCATGGAAAGATAAATAAAGTATCACCGCAGATGGTTGAAAAAATCCAACATCTGCTGGCCGAGCATCGTTATATCCCTCGCTTTGGTCTGAGTGCACTGACCAGCCGTGAGTCAAGGATGATCGGTGTGCTGATTAATACGCCGGAATTTGTTGAGGAAACCCTTTATGAAAAACCATTCTACGGCAGTGTCATCGGTGCGTTGGAGAGTCTTTTCCGCCAGCAGGGTTATTATATCATGGTCTTTTCATCCAAGAATCTGGATGAAATTATGCGGATGACTCTGGGATGGAATGTTGATGGTGTGATCTCAATTTCGATGCCAAGGAAGTATTGCCAGAAATTAGGTGAAGTGACCGGAAAACCGGTGGTATCCATTGACATGGATGTCAATGATGAGAAAGAAGCCCGGGACAGTTATAATGTTACCTCTCCGGATTACGATGCCGGTGAGATGATGGTACAATACCTGACCGGGAAGGGGATTACGGAGATCGTCTATGCTGCCAACGTCAAACGGGGTGCGGACTACCGCCGGTATCAGGGAGCTGCGGCGGCTTACCAAAGCTGCGGCGGTGAACAAAAAGAGCTGGATATGGTCATTCTGGAACGAACCTTTGATGGCCGCCGGAAGCAATACAAAGAATTGGAGCGCCTGGTTGGCAAAAATGCCGCCTTGTTTTTCTCTAGTGATCTGAACGCGGCAGAGGCAGTTGGATGCTTTACCAGAGAAGGGATTCGGATTCCTCAGGATTTGTCCATTGTCGGCACTGATGATGATATATTTGCCCGACTTTCGGTTCCCCGTCTGACAACGGTGCGGGCAGTCAGCACCCGGAAGGCGGAACTGGCTGCGGAGATGCTGCTGAATATCATTGAAGGGCGGCCGGTCCCGGAAAAGAATGCTGAGATTGCAGCTGAATTGATTGAAAGAGAGAGTGTAAATATTAGAGTCCAGGAGGAATAATGCAGCATGGAGAGAATTCAGATCATCGAAAATGGTATTCAAATGGTGTTAGAAATTACCGATCAGCGGGAAGTTAAACTGCTGCATTTTTCTACCCTGCCGTTTGCAGAAACAACTATCCGGGATGATTATGAGAAGACCGGCTTCCGCCTGGTCGAGGTCGCTCTGGCCGGTTGTCGGCGGCCGGAAGAGCGCCATGGCCTGAAATATACCGTGACCGGACCGGGGTACCGGCTGAAGTATGCCGGCCACTGCGATGGTCGAAATGAACAGGGGCGGAAACTGGAGATTGTTACATACGATGAGGAAACGGAAGTATATGTGACAAGCCATTTTCAGTTTTTTGACGGAATTTCGGTGGTGCAGTGCTACAGCAGTGTGGAAAACCGCGGCAAAGAGATTCAAGGCTTAGAATACATATCTTCATTTAACCTGAATGGAATTGCCAAGGAAGGGATTCTTCCGCGGGATGAGAAGATGCGGCTATCAGTCATGCATAATTCATGGCACAGGGAGGTACAATGGCAGGAATATACCCTGCCGCAGCTGGGACTGGAACAGTGTCAGGATGACCGGCACACCCGCTCATCCAAGGCTATAAAGGTGACCAATACCGGGAACTGGTCGGCCAAAGAGTATCTGCCGATGGGCAGCATCACCAACTGCGAGACCGGCACCAGTTTATTCTGGCAGATTGAACATAACGGTTCATGGCACTGGGAGGTTAGTGACCAGACCAATCATCTGTATCTGCAGCTGAGCGGTCCGACTGAAAATCAGTCTCACTGGTATAAAGAACTAAGGCCCGGGGAAAGTTTTGACAGTGTACCGGCAGCAGTCGGCTGTGCCGACGGCGGGCTGGAAGCAGTTGCTGAACAGTTGACCCGGTACCGACGGAGGATCCGCAGGAAGAATCAGGATAATGAAGATATGGCGGTAATCTTTAACGATTATATGAATTGTCTGTGGGCCGAACCGACGACAGCCAAAGAGCTGCCGTTGATCGATAAAGCAGCAGAGATTGGTTGTGAATATTACTGTATCGATGCGGGCTGGTATTCGGCCGGTTACTGGTGGGATGGTGTCGGTGAATGGCAGCCCAGCAGTGAGCGCTTCCCGGGCGGGATTGAAGAAGTGACCGCTTATATCCGGCAGCAGGGGATGGTTCCGGGCCTGTGGCTGGAGCTGGAAGTGATGGGGATTAAGTGTAAGCTGGCAGGGGAGCTGCCTGATCAGTGCTTTTTTCTGCGGCATAAAAAGAGAGTGCAGGACCGGAACCGCTATCAGTTGGATTTTCGTCATCCTCAGGTGATCGAGCATGTTACTGCGGTGGTTGACCGAGTGGTCAGGGATTATGGCATCGGTTATATCAAAATGGACTATAATATTGAACCGGGAATTGGGACAGAAGTAAATGCCGATAGTTTCGGAGACGGGCTCCTTCAGCATGAACGGGCATATTTAAGCTGGCTGGATGATCTGTTTGTAAAGTATCCTGATCTGATCATTGAGAATTGCTCCAGCGGCGGTCTGCGGATGGATTATGCCTTGTTGAAACGCCATAGCATTCAATCAACCAGTGACCAGGAAGACTTTATGCGGTATGCGACTATCGCAGCTAACAGCCCGCTGGCACTGACGATGGAGCAGGCGGCTATATGGTCCTATCCCCGACAGGAAAGCAGCGAAGAAGATACAGTATTTAATATGATCAATGCGATGTTGATGCGGATCCACCAAAGCGGGCATATGGTGGATATCTCACCGGAGAAGCGGACCTTAGTGGCTGAAGGGATTGCATATTATAAGACGATCCGGGACGATATTAAAGCTGCATTTCCATTCTGGCCTACCGGTATGTCCGGTTTTGCCGATGAGTGGGTGAGCCTGGGACTGAAGAACGAAGGCAGGTCTTATATCGCTGTATGGCGGCGGAGCGGGTCCGCTTATGCGGAGCTGCCGCTTAAGCATTTGCAGGGCAGGGCGGCAGAAGTGAGCTGTGCTTATCCTACTTCACTGGAATGTGATTATAAATGGAATCCGACCGCCGGCATTCTCAGTGTAAAGCTGCCGGCAGCACCAGCCGCCAGATTATTTGTGATAAAGGTAAGAGAAGATTGAGGAATAATGCAGAGGACACGATTCAAAAAGAGATCGTGTTCTTTTTTTAGGCTTGTTTTTACATGAGTAAGGCCTTGAAGCTTTGAGTGTAGAAGGTTTATAATAAATAAGTTATGAAGAAAACCTACAATTTATAACATTAAAAACAAAAATTTTTATAAGAAATAAACAAAAATCTATTGACACTATAGAGAAAAATAGATATGATTGAATCAAAACAAGTGTGTAAACTATAAGTGTATGTTATACAGTCAAGGAGAGATGATATGGGGAGGAAGAAGAAGGAAAAGATTGAAAATGTCGTATTTACGATACCGGCACTCATTTTAGTAACTGTCACAATATATATACCTTTTGTTATGAGCGGTTATTATTCACTGACCGAATGGAATGGGATAGCCAAAGAAGCCAAGTTTGTCGGACTGAAGAATTTTAAAACCCTGTTTAGCGGTTCGTCAGATTTTATCAAAAGCCTGACCTTTACAGGAAAATATACTATTCTGTTCATGATCTTCGCTAATGTTCTGGCACTGGCAATTGCCGTAGCCCTGGTACAAAAGATCAGAACAGCCAATCTGATGCGGGGGATGTTTTTTATTCCTTACATTATGAGTATGACCATCGTCGGCTTTATCTGGAAATTTATTTTTTCTCAGGGGTTTGCCAAGCTGTATGAGATGAGCAGCCTGGAATTTCTTAACTGGAGCTGGCTGGGAGATGCTAAGCTGGCCTTTTATGCGGTGGTATTTGTCGGGGTGTGGCAGTCGCTGGGATTTTACATTGTTCTGTATATTGCCGGACTGCAGGCTGTGCCCACTGATGTGCTGGAGGCGGCGACGGTGGATGGTGCAACCTCATGGAAACGGTTTTTCCGGGTTACTCTGCCATTACTGGGGCCATCTGTCACCACCTGCATCTTTATGTCTTTGACGAATGCGGTGAAGGTGTTTGATATTATCCTGGCGTTGACTAAAGGCGGTCCCGGCGGCGCGACCTACAGTGCGACACTGGATATCTACCGGGAAGCGTTCCAGAATAATAATTATGGTCTTGGTTCGGCGAAATCACTGGTGTTCTTTGTGCTGGTGCTGGTAATCACGCAAGTGGTATTGAAAAGTATGAATAGCAGGGAGGTTGATCTATAGTGTCTTTATCAAAAAAAAAGAAATTAAAGAGGGTGATATTGACGGTTGTGATGCTGCTTATCGCACTGGTATATATTTATCCGGTATTCCTGATGTTTATCAATTCGGTAAAACCTTTCGGCGAAGTAGTATTGGATGTTATTGCACTGCCGTCTAAGATCGAATGGGCCAATTATACATACGTGATCGATAAGATGCAGTACGGCAAATTATTTATGAACAATGTTATCATAACGGCTATCGGTATCAGCGGAATCGTTATTTTTTCTTCGCTTTCCGCGTATATTCTCAGCCGGCGGCGGAGCCGGTACACAAAAATCGCTCATTTACTGATCACGACGCCGATGTTGATACCTTTCCAGACCATTATGATCACCTTGCTGAAGGTAATGGGGGTATTAAATCTCTCCGGCAGCAAGATTGGACTGGGGATCCAGTATTGGGGATTTGGAATTCCGATGGCGGCATTTATCTACTGCAATTTTATGTCCACCATACCCAAAGAGATTGATGAAAGTGCGCTGATCGATGGCGCCGGAACGCTGAGGACATTCCGGTCGATCATCTTTCCGCTGCTGAAATCGGTAACATTTACGGTCATCGTTCTGGATGTAATGTGGATCTGGAATGATTTCCTGTTACCGCTTCTGATGGTTAACAGTTCCAATGAAACCAAGACACTGGTCCTGGCAGCGTATACCTTTGTCGGTCAGTTCAACACCCAGTGGCATTATGCGATGACGGCCATGGTGCTGGCGGTTCTGCCTTCGATTATCATCTTTATCCTGCTGCAGAAATATATCGTCGAAGGGGTTGTGGCAGGTGCAGTCAAAGGCTAATGATTTTCTTGCCGGCAGCGGCAATAAAATAAAGAAAAAAGTGAGGAGAGAAGATTATGAAAAAGAGACTACTCAGTGCACTTGTGTGTGCAGCAATGGCAGCATCTTTACTGATGGGATGCGGCGGCGGCGGTTCCGGTACGGATGGCAGCGAATCAGCGGACGGCGGTAAAGCGGCAGAAATCTACATGTTTATATCTTCACCGGAGTATGCCGATGCGATCAATGAGCTGATCGCAGAGTATAAGACGGTAGCGCCGAATGTTACGATCAACTATGAAACTACGCAGAATGATTATCCGACTCTGCTGAAGGCAAAGTTGAATTCAGGGGATGTACCCGATATTTTTGCCTCCACATCGGGAAAAGAAATTGAAGTTTACAAAGAATATTCTTATGATCTGTCCGGGGAGGATTTGATGGATACAATGCTTCCAGCTGTTGCGGATACGATGAAAGATGGCAATGGCGAAGGAGTGTATGGTGTTGCCATTAAGGGTAATTACTTTGGGATGGTCTACAACAAAGCGCTGTTTGAACAGGCAGGCATTGAAAAAGCTCCTGAGACGATGGATGAGCTGGCTGATGCCGTCACCAAATTAGAAGCTGCAGGAATCACTCCATTTACCGGTGGTTTTTCAGAATGGTGGGTATTTAAACATACCTTTCAGCATTATGCATCGGCAGCTGTAGATGATTATCAGGAGTTTGCAGCGGCGATGGAAAAGGGTGAGGATTCTCTGGCTAACTATCCGGAGATGAGCGATAACTTCTTTGACCTGATCGATCTGGTTGCTGAAAAGGGTGATGCAAAACCTCTGGAAGCAGATTTGAGTGCTGAAATCGCAGCTTTCGCTTCGGGTCAGGCGGCAATGGTTCTGGGTCAGGGGGCATGGATTGAAGCTGATGTACTGGCGATCGATCCGAATATTGAAATCGGTTTTGCCGGATATCCGGTATCTGATGATGCGGCTGATGCTAAGGTGATCACCGGTTCCGATCAGGCCCTTCGGGTTAACAAAGATTCGGAAAATCTGGATGCAGTCCTGGATTTTCTGAATTGGTGGTATACATCTGATTACGGGAAAGCATGGTTTACTGATGTAGCAGGGGTGGTTCCCCCGATTACGGCCGATGTAGAATCGGAATTCGAGATCATCCGGCAGGGGAATGCGCTGGTTGAGGAAAAAGGCAGTGCAACGCTGGGTATCATCTACTCAACCGATAGTTTCCACACCGCTTTTGGTGAAGCGATGCAATCCTATGTTGCGGGAACATCGACGAAAGAGGAGACCATCAAGACGATTGGAGAAAAATGGGTTGAGATTGACGGATCTTCCGCAGAATAATAATCTGAGTGGCAGAGCGTATCAGGAGATAAAGGGACTGTTTAACCGCAGTCCCTTCTTTTATAGAATAAGAAATCCTAAGGAGGCTAACGATGAAATTTACAGAAGGGTATTGGGAAAGAAATGAACGTGCCAATGCGGTATATGCAGCGCAGGCATTTATCGTGGAAGAAATCCCCCACGGGATGAAAGTAGTGGCACCAGGGCACGTGATCACTGATCGGGCAGG